>Ga0114999_10000984_pt1 | contig 40970 bp, 41 predicted proteins | sample ArcticOcean_MG_C_3_FD_89820 | JGI IMG/M metagenome (GOLD analysis project Ga0114999, IMG submission 89820) | Marine microbial communities from western Arctic Ocean - ArcticOcean_MG_CB8_126 | ecosystem: Environmental > Aquatic > Marine > Oceanic | place: Arctic Ocean: Canada Basin | collected...
GCCGTGTATGAGATGCACCCGGATGTGTACCTGCGGGAGACCAAGTCCAGAGACATCACCAGCGCAGGCAACGCAGAGAGCCTTCTGAGGCCGGTCGCGTTGGAGCCGGAAGCCACTGCGCCACAGCATTTGGTCTACCGATGGACGGACGTAGAGCCTGCGTTGGCTCGACTGGCAGCTATGGAAACCACCAGTTCCTATGACGGCGTGGCTATAGAGTACGCTGGCCCCAACAACGGTCACGCCCTCCGCACAATGGGATGCTGGATGCAGATGCTCAGGCCCGCTGAGCACACTGCGGCCCATCGCCACACGCATAGCTCGGTGTATCACGTATACAGGGGCAGCGGCCACACGGTCATCGACGGTCAGCGGTTCGATTGGAAGCAGGGCGATTGCTTCGTGGTGCCATCATGGGCGTGGCATGAACACGTCAACGATAGCGATGCCCATGCCTACCTCTTCTCCATGAACGATATCCCCATCATGGAGGCCTTTGACCTCCAGCGTGAGGAGGCGTTGACTGCGTCTGGCGGGCACCAGGAAGTCACGTCCACCTTTGACCCGGCCAAAGCCGCGGGTTAGCTCTCCGGCTGCTGGTCGCCCCACTTGTCCCAGTGCGTAACCTCCCATGCGGGGCGTCGCGTGGTTGGGCCGTAGCGATGTCCGTCCTGTGGGAATCCCAAGGGAATCATGCAGGCGGTGACGTACTCGTCGGGGATGCCCAGCCACTCCTTGATTTCCTTCTCGTAGCCACGGCGCACCCGTGTGGTCATCACGCTGCCTAATCCCAGTACACGCGCTGTTAGCAGCATGTTCTGGACGGCTGGGTAGATGGAAGCACCGTTCGTGATGTCGTCGCCGGCGTGCTTGGTGCAGGCTAGAATCCAGACGGGTACCTCTTCCACGTGGGCCGTCAGGTAATCGCCGGAAGCCTCGCTGAGTTCTTGCGATTTCGTTTCCGTTGGCGGGTGGTTCCCAGGTCTGGCGATTCCGGCATACAGCGGAGCCATCTTGCTCTTCGTCTCTGCGTCTTTGATGACCACAAAGGCCCAGCCCTGGGCATTGCCGCCGTTGGGTGCGTGGATACCAGCATCGATGACCTTTTTGATCATTTCGTCAGGCACCGGGTCCGGCTTCAGGTATCGCAGTGCCCGCTGGGTGTATACCGCTTCAAAGAAGTCCATCGTTTCAGCCATTGGTACCCTCCTGTCAGATTGTAATGTGTCGGTTGGTCTAGCTGAGTAGCCCCTCTTCTACGAACACGTCCTTCAGCAGGGCGATGCCTTCACGGATGTTCTCGTTGTTCTCGTAACCAAAGCACAGGCGCAGGTAGTTTTTGCCATCGCCAGTTGGGGAGAAGGCGGAGCCCGTCAGGTACGCCGAACCTCGTTCACGCGCAATAGGTGCAACGCGGGTGGCATCCGCACCCTCGGGTAGCTTTAACCACAGATACAGGCCGCCCTTGGGCTGCGACGACGTTACTGCTGAGCCCATGAACTCACCGATAGCCCCCAGCATCGTATCGCGCCGTGATTGGAAGATGTTGCTAAGCTCGTTCACGTGGTCGCCCATGTGGTCACGCAGGTAGTAGAGCGTGGCAAGAGCTGCGAACTGGCTGGTGGGCCGGCCCCAGTTGATGGCGTTGATGCGAGGCATAAGCTCTTGGGGCGCAACTAAGAATCCTATTCGCATGCCGGGAGCGATAATCTTGGAGAAAGTGCCGGAGTACACCACCATCCCGGAATCGTCGTAGGAATGGATGGCGGGGGAGCGCTCTCCTTCAAATCGTAGGTCTTCGTAGGCGTCGTCCTCGTAGATGGGGATTCCGTGCTTCTGAGCCACTGCCAGGATGTCCTTACGTCGTTGGACACTCATGTCCGTACCCAGCGGGTTCTGGAACGTGGGGATGGTGTAGATGAGCTTGGACGATTTCCCGTTGCGCTTTAAGTCCTGGATGCTCTCATCAAGCGCGGACGGCAGCATCCCCTCTGTGTCCGTAGCGACTCCCACGATGTTGGCGCTCAGGTTGCGCATGATGGTCAGCGTGCCCTGGTAGGTGAAGTCCTCCGTGAGCAGCGTGTCGCCGGGGTTGGTGAAGAGTTGGGTGAATAACCCGATGGCCTGCCCCGACCCTCCGGTTAGCAGCACTTGGTCAGGGGTCACCGTCATGCCCCTCTCACGACCAAGCTTGACGGCCACGAACTCCCGGAGCTCCGGGAGCCCTTGAGGATGTGGGTACAACACTAGATCCCGGCCCTGTTTGCTCATAGCCTTAGCCAGTGCTTCTTGCAGGCCAGCCATAGGGAAGGAATCGGGGTCAGGGTAGCCTGTGCCGAAGTCGTACTTTGGCTGGGTTACCGGCCCAAGAGGTGAGCCAGCGGGAATCCAGTCAGCGATGAATTTACTGTAGTCAAAGTTCTGAGAGGCCATTGCGTTCCTCCTGCAGTACATAGGTATTACGAGGTCGAAATGATAATGCTTGGCTGGTGGGAACGCTAGTGGCAGGTATACAGCGGGGAGGTTTTGATATTGGGGGGGCGAGATGAGCCCTGGGGGCTTTAGTCCCTGATATGTGTGTGGTGGGCGGTAGAGGATTTGAACCTCTGACCCCTGCAATGTCAATGCAGTGCTCTAGGCCACTGAGCTAACCGCCCGCGCAGATACAGTCTATGGTTCCAGCAGGAGAGGGTCAAGGCCCAAGATCATCACCCTCATCGTGTTAGCACCGCAAGTAGGAACGTCAGCGTGGGTATGCTGGCAATCGTAGACACCACCACCGCTCCTGTTGCCAGGGCTGGTCGGGAATTGAACTCAGTAGTAAGAACAATGACGATGACCGCAGTAGGTGTAGCTGACTGCACCAGGAGAGCGTTCCTTGTCAACTCATCAAACCCAAGCAGTTCCAGCAGCCCAAACGCTACCGCAAGGCCCACCCAGAGTCGCAGCACGGTGGCTACGACTACTGTCCGCCATTCTTCTATCCCGCGCTGACTAATCAGGTTACCGCCAAGGACCAGGAGCATTGCCGGGAAGGCAGCGTTAGCCAGGAGTTCCGTTGGCCGCAGGATTACCACCGGCAGCGAGACATTCAGCAGGTTCACTGCAATACCTGCTACTGCCGCGTAGACAATCGGCTGGCCTGCTACTGCTTTTAGGGACGCCATGCCCCCCTGACTCCCTCTAGCGGCAATGAACACACCCAGCGTCGCCGTTACCAACGCCTGAGCTGTGAAGAACACCAGAGCGCGCTCCAACCCTGAATCACCAAAGGCTAGTTGAATGATGGGGAGCGGTAGGTTGCCAGCGTTCATGAAGAGAACTGCCATCAACAACGCGCTCTGGACGCTGCGTTCCAATCTCATCACCCGACCAGTGCTGTGGGCGATGATGAACATGATGGTGGTCAGCAAAACGGTGTACACCACAATCTTGCCCATGCTTTCCAGGGGAAGGTCTGTGGTCGCCATGCCTCTGAATACCAGTGCGGGACTGAAGAGGTAGAGCGCGGCCTGACTGATGGGGCCTACTGGAGTTTTCTTGAAATGATGCAGGGCCATGCCCAGGAGAACCACCAGGATTACAGGAAGGATGATAGTTGTGAAGACATCTAGGACAATCACTCTTTGGCCCGTCCCTCTCGTTCAATCACCAGCACACGGTCAAGGCCTGCAAGGTCTTGCACTATCCTGCAAACTGCATCAGGCCAGAGACTGCGGGCTTCTGAGAGCAGCACGATGCTTTGGGGTGCGTTGAATTCAATTATGATTGCGCCCTTTGGCGATAACAGGTGCGACGCCTGTGCCAGGAGTCGTCGGATGATGGATAGACCGTCAGGGCCACCGCGTAACGCCGATGAAGGCTCGTAGCGGGCTACCTCTGGCTGGAGTGATGGCACTTCCTCGTCTGGAATGTAGGGAGGGTTGGATACGATGAGGTCAAACGCACCTTCTACGCCCGTGAGGAGGTCACCTTCAATCACCTGTATCCGGGATTGAACGTTGTGTCGCTCCACGTTCTGCTTGGCCACAGCAAGGGCTTCTGTGGAGATGTCAGTTGCTACTATTGTGGCCAGGGGGAGGTGCTCCGCCAGGGACACGGCAACGCAGCCGCTTCCGGTACCCACATCTGCAATCCTGAGATGATGGTCAGCTTCCTTGGTAGACCCTGCGCCTGGTTCTTTAGCCTCCCCTGATTGGACCCATCTCAGAGCCTCTTCAATCAGAATTTCCGTCTCCGGCCTAGGAATCAGCACAGCGGATTTCACCAGAAAATCCAAGCCGTAGAACTCCCAGTGACCCAGAATGTATGGCAACGGCTCACGTTGGCATCTGCGTGCAACCAGGGTGCCTAGCTGTTGCGCTTCTCTATTTGTAAATGTTCGGTCTGGGTGGGCATACAGTGCGGTGCGGTCTATGCCAGCAACATGTCTGACAAGAACTTCCGCTTCAAGGGGAGCCTCATCAATCCCAGCACCCTTTAATGCCAGCCGCGTGGAATGGATAGTGGTGGCAACAGTACGCACTATCTCTGGGGAGAGAGGCTTGGTTCCTGTGCCAGAGGGGGAGTGGTGAGGTGTGGGCGGGGTGGTTGAGGTCATGAAGTAGCCAGGGCCGCTACCAACCTACGTTCACGCTCGTCCTTCACCAGGGCGTCGAGAATGTCGTCCATATCGCCGTCGAGCACGCCCTCCAGGTCGTGAGAATTGAAGTTGATACGATGGTCGGTAACGCGGTTCTGCGGGTAGTTGTAGGTGCGAACCTTCTCGGAACGCTCTCCGGTGCCAATCTGTGAGCGGCGCTCTGCAGAATAAGCGTCTTCTTTGCGCTGACGTTCCATCTCGTAGAGCCGGGAACGCAGCACGGTCATGGCCTTAAGCTTGTTCTGCCCCTGGGAACGCTCATCCTGACAGGTCACCACCAGCCCCGTTGGAATGTGGGTGATGCGGATGGCGCTTTCAATCTTCTGAACGTTCTGCCCGCCGTTGCCCCCGGCGCGATAGGTGTCTATACGGATGTCGTCGGTGGCAATTTGGATATCCACCTCTTCGGCTTCCGGCAGGACTGCCACTGTGGCTGTAGAGGTGTGGATGCGACCACTGGTCTCGGTAAGAGGTACCCGTTGGACACGGTGGACGCCACTCTCAAACTTGAGGCGACTGAAGGCGTCCTTGCCCTTGATGGACAACGATGCGTCCTTCACCCCACCTATGCCCGTATCGTTGAGGCTTAGGACTTCCACTTTCCGGTTGGTGCGTTGGGCAAAGCGGGTGTATAACCGCAACAATTCCGCGGCAAATAGCGCTGCTTCTTCACCACCGGTGCCTGCGCGTATCTCTACAATGACATTGCGATCATCGTCAGGGTCTACTGGAATTAGGCCAAGCTGAATCTCGGCCTCTAGTGTTTCACGCTCAGCTTCAAGGGCATCCAGGTCTTCCTGCGCCATAGCGCGAAGCTCAGCATCAGATTCTTCTTCCAACATGGCCTTGGCGTCCGCAACCTGGGTAAGGACGGCGCGATACCGTCCTGATAGGCTCACAACACGCTCAAGTCCTGAGCGTTCTCTGCCAATTGCCTTCATCTTGATATAGTCAGCAGATACCTCAGGCTTGCTCATTTCCTCGCCAAGCTCTTGGAATCGCTGCTCTATCATGGAAAGTCGGTCTATCATTGTGGCCTCAGTTTCTCCTTTGGGTACAGGGCAATCCTTGGTCTATCCAGGGAGTCAGGAGCGGGCAGCCGTCTCTGACAGCATTCGTTCTTCAACCTGCTCCAACGGGATAGCTCCCAGGTCTGTGCCGTCCCTCAGGCGAACGGCTGCTGCGTTGGCTTCGGCCTCTTTGTCACCTACGACCAACATGTACGGAATCTTCTGCATTTGCGCATCGCGAATCTTTGCATTCATCCGGTCAGACTTGTTGTTCACCTCAACGCGGAGGCCTTGTGCCTTGAACCGCGCTGCGACGTTATCTGCATATTCAATGTGGCGGTCTGAGATTGGGATGACTACTGCTTGGACTGGAGCCAACCACAAAGGGAACGCACCGCCATAGTGCTCTACCAGCACGCCGAAGAACCGTTCTATGGAGCCAAGGATGGCCCTATGCACCATGTATGGACGATGTTCTTCGCCGTCTGATCCAACGTACGTGAGGTCAAACCTTTCCGGAAGGTTGAAATCAAACTGGACGGTGGTGCACTGCCAGGAACGGCCAATGGCGTCCCTAATCTTGATGTCCACCTTGGGGCCGTAGAACGCACCTCCACCTTCATCCACTTTATAGGTTAAACCCTTGCTGTCCAGCGCACGCCTCAGGGACTCTGTAGCGTGCTCCCAGTCTGCGTCTGCGCCTACTGCCTTTTCAGGTCGAGTGCTCAGGTAGATTTCGAAATCGGTGAAGCCAAACGCACCCAACAGGTCAAAGGTGAAGTCCAGCACGCCAATGACCTCTTCCTCCACTTGGTCAGGCAGACAGAAGATGTGGGCATCGTCCTGGGTGAAGCCGCGGACGCGCATGAGGCCGTGGAGTACGCCGCTGCGCTCGTACCGATACACAGCACCCAACTCTGTTAGCCGCATGGGCAGTTCACGATATGAGCGTTTGGCGAACTGATAGACCTGGATGTGAAAAGGGCAGTTCATGGGTTTTGGATAGTAGTCTTGCCCGTCAACGTCCATGGCGCCGTACATGCTCTCTTGATAGAAGTCCAAGTGCCCGCTGGTGCGCCAAAGGATTTCCCTGCCGATGTGTGGGGTGTAGACCATCTCATACCCACGGTCCAGATGTTCTTTCCGCCACAGGTCTTCAATGAGCAGCCTGACTCGAGCGCCCTTTGGGTGCCAGATGACAAGGCCCGGCCCCACTTGCTCAGATATGGAGAAGAGGTCAAGTTCCCGACCAAGCTTACGGTGGTCACGCTTTTCAGCTTCCTCCAGCATTGTCAGGTACTGATCCAGCGCTTCTTGCGATTCCCATGCTGTGCCGTAAATTCGCTGGAGCATTGGCTTGTGCTCATCGCCGCGCCAGTAGGCCCCTGCCACGGACAAGAGCTTGAATGCAACAACTTGGCCGGAGCGTTCTACGTGAGGGCCCTCGCACAAATCAGTGAAGGGGCCGTGCTGGTACGTGGAGATGGCCTCTCCTTCTGGGATGCCCTCAATAATCTCTTGTTTAAAGCCCTGGTCACTGAAGGCTACAAGCGCCTCGGCTCGACTGAGCTCAGTCCGGATGAAGGGCACATCTGCGGCAATCCGCTTACGCATTAGCGCGTCAATCTGCTCCAAATCCTCTGGAGTGAAAGGCCGTGAAACCTCAAAATCGTAATAAAAACCATCGTCCGTTGGCGGGCCAATGGCGAACTTGGCCTCTGGGAACAGCTGTAACACCGCGTCTGCCATGATGTGGCTGGCAGAGTGACGGGTACGGTACCTCAGGTCCTGAATTTCCGGCGAGGCCTGGACAAGATTGGAGTGGGTGGTCATTCCCTACACCTGTTCTGTATGAGATTGTGGAGGGCCGCTGGAACGGGGCTGATAGGAGTAATTTGTAGCGGGCTCCTACGTCTATTCTACCTCAAGGCTACAAAACGGGACAAGGGATACAGATGTCAGTCATGGTGTAATTACAGCTTGTTTGGGGATTTTTGCGTTGACACTCAAAGGAGACGGCCGCTATAGTTGAGAGGTAGCTGGAGATTAGGGCATTCTGCTCTATCAAAGGCTGGGATTTACTTGCGGCAAGGTAGCTCAGCGGCAGAGCGGGCGCTTCATAAGCGCTAGGTCATAGGTTCGAACCCTATCCTTGCCACCAGTGTACCCCTTCACATGCTTGGGATTAAAGCCGGGGGCGGCTAGCTCAGCTGGTTAGAGCGCTTCCTTCACACGGAAGAGGTCACAGGTTCGAGTCCTGTGTCGCCCACCAGACATATCAATACCAAGAACCGTCGGACCATCCTCTGGCGGCATCATAGCGGCGTCTTGAAACACCGAAATCCCCAGCACCACCTGTTTGCCGACGGTGTTGCCCTTGCCCGTCAACGTCCAGAGCGCTTCTGGATCGTGGTGGATGGCCATGCTGACTCGCCCCACGCCCGGTGTGTACACAATGGACATGTCTGAGTCCGTTTCCACCGGAGTTCTGCTGGCTACTTCAATCTTGCCGCCCAGGTGGCGTTGGAACACCGGCTCAGACACATTGAGCACCTTCACGCTACGTAGGGCACGCACGTTCTTGGCAATCTTCTCTCCGTGGGCAACATCTCGGGCGTTCACGGTAATGTCGCGAACCATGGTGGTGCGACTGGCTTTAACGGTTTCTATGGATCTGATGTCCCCTTCAACATCGCCAATGGCGGAGGAGATGGTTCCAAGCATGCCTGATACGTTGGAGTACTGAGCTCGGATGGTGATGCTGTAAGCGATGCTGGGGTTGTTGGCGGCCATGGTTGAAGCCTCTCTGTTATTTTCGTTGACACTAAACGTTGCGCCCTATCATACCTCTATAGGTAGAGATACCCAAACTACAGCTTAGTTTGCTAAACCAAGGTTCCTGGCAATGCAGTTCCAAGGGAATGACCCCCAGAGTTGCTTGCTGGCCAACGCCGCGCCTTCTGCCATGGCCTTGAGTTTGGCAACCACCACCGTGGGGTGGATTTCCGGCTCAAGGGTGGCCTGGGACGAGAAGCCGCAATTGCTGCCGGCGATGACGTTCTCCCTGCCTACCACGCTAGCGTACCGCGTCAGGCGGTCTGCAATAAGCTCCGGGTGCTCCACCAGTGTCGTGGTGTGGGATATGACGCCGGGGATGAGGACTTTGTCGGAGGGGAGCTTCACGTCCTTGAAAACCTGCCACTCGTGATCGTGGCGCGGGTTGCCTGCCTCGTAGGAGATGCCCTCCGCGTTGATGGTGAACAGCAGGTCAATGATGTCCTTCAACGCCATATCGTGGGTGCGCGGACCCATGTTCATGCTGTAGCAGGTGTGGAAGCGCACTTTGTTGGCGGGGATGCCTCGCAGCGCATGGTTGAGGGCTGCAATCCGCACTACCACCCACTTGTGGATGTCCGCCAAGGAATCGTCTGGCCTTGTAATGTAGTGTGTAATCATGCGTGGGTCGTCCACTTGGAGTAGGAAGCCTGCGTCCACAATGGCCTCGTACTCCTCGTCAGACTTGTAATACGCGTTGGCGCGGGGCCCCTCAATGTTGGTTGGAGAGATGGAGGGGGCAAAGACCTCTTCGGCCTTCACTCCTGTCAGTGCAGCTTTCAGCGTGTCCAACTGCTGCTGAAGCGCCGCCTGGTTCTGATACGCTATGGGGCCGGTGCAGGTCATCACAAAGGATGCTGCAATGGCTGGCTCTCGCTTGGTGGCGTACCAGTCGTAGAACTCCGAGAAATCGCGGTTCTCCCGAGTGCCGCGGGATTGCGACATTGGTGGGCCGTCTCCGACCTCGAAGCCGGTGAGTCGCTCACCAACGTAGCCGAAGAAGCTTGCCTTGCCCTGCTCGCCGTCGCAGATGATGTCCACGCTGCAGTCAGCCTGCAATCGCACCGATTCCGCCACCGCGCTCTTCACCCTCGCCTCGTATGCTGTGCTGTCGTAGAGCTGGCCTGCCTCCTTGGCTGCCATCATCGTCAGGAGGTCGTTTGGACTAGCAAGGTTTCCGGCAAAGGTGGTCAGGATACGGTCTTTGCTGCGTTTCATGGTGTTGATTCTCCAATTCTGCGGGGATGGCTTGCTGTCGCGCAGAATACACCCCAGCGCGGGGCTTCTCGCCAGACCATCAATTGGCGTTAGAATGGTGCGGAAGTATCACCGGGGGGTGGCACATGATCAACGGTAGGGTGTTCTTGACCAGGGCTTTTGCGCCAGAGGCCATCCAGCGATTGCGCGATGAGTTCAGCGAGGTGGACGTGTGGGAGCCGTACGGGCCGCCAACGCCTGCGGAGCTTGCCCAGCGCACGGCAGGGTGTATTGCGCTGGTGACAATGGTGTCTGACCGCGTTGACGCAGCGTTGCTAGATGCCGCGCCCACGTTGAAGGTGGTGGCGAACCTGGCGGTGGGCTACAACAACGTGGACATTGCCGCTGCCGCCGCACGGGGCATTGTGGTGACCAACACGCCGAACGTGCTTGAAGAGACGACTGCCGATATGGCGTTTGCGCTGATGCTGGGGGTTGCTAGACGTGTGGTGGTATCGGACGCCGATACCCGTGCTGGCAACTGGGGGCTGTGGCACCCGACGCTGTGGTTGGGGAACGATGTCCACGGGACTACGCTGGGCATTGTGGGCCTGGGGACTATCGGGAGTGCTGTGGCTCGTAGGGCTAGGGGCTTCGATATGCGTATCAAGTACACTGGGCGCAACCGACAGCCTGAGACGGAGGCCGCTGTGGGGGCCGAGTACGTGCCGAACCTGCATGACTTGCTGCGCCAGTCTGACTTTATATCGCTCCACGTGCCGTTGACGGACGCTACCCGCGACCTTATTGGTGCAACCGAGTTTGCTGCGATGAAGCCGACTGCTTACCTGATAAACACGTCTAGAGGTGATGTGGTGAACACGGACGAGCTTCTAGCAGCCCTACAGAGTGGTGGTATAGCTGGTGCGGGTATTGATGTGACTGCGCCGGAGCCTATTGCGCCCGATCATCCGTTGCTTAAGCAGTCCAACCTGGTTATCACGCCCCATATCGGCAGCGCGACCCACGCCACCCGTCGGCGTATGGCGATGTTGGCTGTTGAGAACGCCATTGCGGCGTGTAGCGGGGGGCTTGCCCCCAATGCTGTCGGCCTTGCCCCTTAGGGGCTTTTGCTTCCACATGTGCCTGAGACTGGCCTGAGGGCCAGAGGGCTTTAGTCTCCTCGCCGAAGCGACACGTGCCTACGGGGCTTTAGTCTTGGCATATGGGGCCGTATTCCCGGCTTTAGTCCCCCTACACCATTGACCCACACCTTGCGCTCTCCCTATAATGGCTATGCGAGCGGAAGTAGTTCAGCGGTAGAACGCCTCCTTGCCAAGGAGGAGGTCGGGAGTTCGAATCTCCTCTTCCGCTCCACCCCCCTTTTCTCTTTCAGCCAAACTTCAATATTGCTGCGTACTTTGCCGTCCAAGATGCAACGAAATCCTAGGAAGTGTTGCATGGAATCTCGACTACTGGACGAACCCCATTTTGTTGGGCTGAGTCTCACTGTCGCGGTACGGCTCCTCAAAAAAACATTAAGCCATTGACCTGTCAAGAGGTTCTCTGTACTGAAATAGACCTACTAAGCTTCCTACTAAGGCAGGTATACTCACGAGAATTACAAACAGCAAAATGTCCCGAACGCTAACCTCTACCACATAGAGAATGGATGAAATAACCGGTAAAACGCCCCCCAATAGTATCCCCAATAATCCAGGTCGAGGTACCCACCTAGCTTTCATGACAAATCCTCCGTATCCGCATCGCTAACTCAAGAATTAGGAGCAATCATACATCCTTTAATAATGTTCCCGTACGTTTTATCAGGCAGTCCCCCTTGATTCGTGGGCTGGTTGCACTAGCTACGCTTTTTCTTAGAAAATCCTTCTATCATCGTGGTCGCGAAGAACGGGCTCAGCAAATATCTGATGAGTTGAAAATGCTGCCTCCGTTTCTGGAGCAACTGCCACAAGCTTCACAGCAAGCTTTGCTGATTTCAATTCTTCCCCCGCTTCGTTTTTCCGTAACAGAAGGGTCTTAGCCCTCGCAGCAAAAGAGCCTAAGGCTCGACGGATCATGCCAGACAGGCCCTCGCGCAGTTCAGCCGAGTCAGCATGACCGTGTTCGGCAATGGCGTGTGCCACAGCAGCCGAGACTAGGTCATCTTTCTGGTCGGCAGGCCCCATGATGACCAGCTGACAGTTCTGCTCGCTGGGGAAGTCCGCGCAGTTCGCAACTAGCCAGCTACCGGAAGCAACCTTGATATCGCCCAAGGCAATGTGTGACTCCTTCTCTTGTACGGGACGCGCCCGAAATGTGTTGGTCTGAACCCACCTTATTAAAGCCCACCCACATTGCCAACGCCAACGGCCCATCAACCCCCCATCGGCCCCTGTAACAAAAGGCTATGGCCCACAGGAGGGCTTAAAGCCCACTTAAGGCGCTGGTGTAGAATACCGACATGTTGAACATGATAATAAAAGGCATAGGCCCGGCAGGTATCGCCATCATTCTGGCATTCGTTGCCTTTGTCATAGACAATCACCGGCTTGGATGGCTGTTCCTGGCAGTTGGCGTCGGGCTTACCGCCATTCAGACGTTTCTGCGTAGGAAGTAATCCAAACCCCGGATGTTGTGTATAATGCCAACCAAATAAATCGACTACAGTGAGGTGAAGCATGGCTAGGTACAATATTGGTGACAAGGTGCTGATACCTGAAGGCACAGAGGCCTCGAAGATGTATCAGGGCAAAACGGGCACAATTGAGGCGTCCAGTGAGCAGTACTTTGGTGCTGTGTATGAGGTTCGCTTGGATGATGGCGGTGAGTTGGCTAACTCACTCAACGAGGACTGGCTTCAGGCCGCTAAGTAGTAGCTTCGGCAGCCCTCGCTAGGGCAATAGCGAATAGCTATGCTACGTTGCCCTCGCTAGTGCTCCGGTCTGTCGCACCAAATATCGCCCAAAGGCTGACACGGATAGCAAGAAGAGGCTCAGCCTCCGATGCGTTTGACGCGCTTCTCAAGCTCGCTACGAGGCAGCAGCACCCGACGGCTACACGTTGCGCATACAATGCCGATGTCCATGCCTACCCGTACCACCTCCCACTGGAAGCCTCCGCAGGGGTGTTTCTTCTTCAGCGTGAGCACATCGCCCATGTGCAGGTCCAGAATTTCCGACATGGTTTCTCCATATGCGGGGACTAAAAACCTCTGGTATATGTCGCTACGGCGAGGGGACTAAAGCCGTCCCCCCCCCCCCGTATAAACCCCGCTAAGCGGGCCAGCCAACCACAGCCCCGTACAAAACAGGCTAAGCCTGCCAGCCAAACTCCCGGTCTTCCAGCATCGCATTCATACGGTCACGTAGCTGCAATGCAGCCTGCCGAGCAGCGTCTGGGTAGGTAGCAGGGTCACTGCCAGCGTACGTCACGCCCCGAGACGCGCTCACAATGGCGTTACGCCCCTTCACGTCTACCCCAGCCATCGTCGATCGCTCCAAAGACCCCTCCTGCGCACCCACGCCGGGTATCAGGATGGGCATGTCAGGGCACATATCGCGTATTCGCTCAAGCTCGTCCGGGTACGTTGCGCCCACCACCAGGCCCACATTGCCGTTGTCGTTCCACTTGGCGGCAGAAGCGGCCACCCACTCATAGAAGGGACGGGCATCGCCCCCCGTAGGCGGCGTCACAACCAAGTCTTGCAGCTCCCGTGCGCCGGGGTTGGACGAGCGACACCATACCAGCACGCCCTTATCGCGGTAGTCCAGAAACGGCTCAACAGAGTCACGCCCGCCAAAGGGGTTCACCGTTGCGCAATCAAATCCCCAAACGTCGTACATCGCATGGGCGTAGGCGGTTGCCGTGTTGCCAATGTCGCCTCGCTTGGAATCGCCAATGACCGGTATCCAGGATGGTATCGCCTTCAACGTCTCTTCCAGCGCCTTGTGACCGTCCGCGCCCATCGCCTCGTAGAAGCCCAGGTTGGGTTTGTAGGCGCACACCAGGTCAGACGTTGCTGCAATGATGGCTCGGTTGAACTCTGCCACGTCAGAAACGGGCATCAGCTTGGGGTCAGGGTCCAGACCAACGCATAGCAGGCTGTTATTGCGTTCTGCCGCCGCTTGGAGCTTCTCAACGAAAGTGGGCATAGTTTCTCCTCTGAGGCATGAAGGTTCAACGGAGTATAACAGGGTGGACGATGACGCTGGAAGCGGAATATCGACGAGATTTTAGCCGCCTGCGATGATGCCGCCAAGCCTGATGCCGCTCTCCGTCAGTATCGTCACGATGATTCCTGCGAACACCACACCCAGTGCAATGAGCGGAATCGCCTTCCGAGCGGGTATCCCGAAGGCCCAGGAGGTCAGCGAACCCGTCCACGCGCCGGTTATAGGCAGCGGAATGGCTATCAGCACAACCAGGAACGCTGCGCCGTACCTGGCAAACCGCTTGTTGTACGCATGCAGTAGCGATTCCGTGCGCCAGTCCAGCAACCTTGTCAGGAAGGTGGGGTACTTGTGGAGCAGTCGCGCGCCAACGTGCAGGCCCGGTATCAGGAAGAGCACGGGCACGATGTTGCCTACTATGGATATGGGGAGGACCTGGTACCACGGAATATCCAGGGTGTAGATGCCCAGGGGAATGGACAATCGAAGCTCGCCCACCGGGGTCATGGCGGCGAAAAAAACCTGAAGAAATTCAACTATGCCCATCTGCACCAAGTATAGCGGGGACTCGGGGCGATGTCAGGGTGTTGGGAGTACTCTGCTAATCAAAGACCTGCACGGCTATGGGAGTTATTCAGCGTCTTGACGGAGATGGCTTGCTGCTGGCCGTGTTAGGTACCAACCAACGTTGATACCCTTTGGCTGCACCATAGCGATTACAGGTGCTTCATCGGTTAGTTCAGGTTGCAATGCGCGCTTCACGGCAGCAGCTTTGCCATCATCCGTGACAATAATAGCGACGTTCCTGGCGGAGTTGATGAGGGGGAAGGTCATGGTGAGGCGGTGTGCGTTGAGGTGGGGAACCCAATTTGCTGTGACCAGGCGAGTTTGTTCTGCCACGGCTTCAGTCCCAGGAAAGAGCGACGCCGTATGTCCGTCATCGCCTATCCCAAGAATTGCGAGGTCTAGTTGTGGTTCAGCAGCGCTTCTGCTGCCATGCGATAGTTGCTGCCCTGGTGGTCGGGAGGAACGCAGCGTTCATCGCCCCAGAAGACGTGCCACAGCTTCCAATCAATGTGTGATGCAAAGAGTGGCGTAGCTAGGAGTTCGTAGAGTGGCTTCGACGTGGAGCCTCCTGCCAGTGCGACCGTAAATCGACCGCGCTCACGTATGCGGGCTGCTGACAGCGCAGTGACGAGCGAGGCTACAGCGTGAACGGCCTCCTGCGGTGTCTCGTATAGGTGGAGGTCATACTGCGTCGTCATCGTGTTGCCCGCAGACGTCAATCCACGCGTGGCCGTTCTCCGCTAACAGTGCGTCAGCTGCCGTAGGCCCCCATGAACCTGGCGCATATCGCTCTGGCTTTTGTGCCCCTGATGTCTCCCATGCCTGTAGCAGTGGATCAACAATGCGCCAGGCTTTCTTTATGTGATCGCTTCTGATGAACAGCGCGGGATCGCCCTATAGAGCGTCTTGCAGGAGGCGTTCATAGGCGTCAGCGATAGCCTGCTCACCAAATGCGTCGTCATAGTGAAACTCCATATCCTCGGAGCGCATGGCCATACCCTGGCCGGGCACCTTGACCTCGAACCGAAGATGGGCTCCCTCGTCAGGTTGTAAGCACATGGAGAGGACGTTGGGGTTGAGACTCTGGTCGCTTTCCAGCCCGAACACCACAGATGGTGGGCGTTTGAACTGCACAATGACCTCTGAGACTTCATCAGCCATGGTTTTTCCCGATCTCAGGTAGAAAGGAACACCCTGCCACCTCCATGTATCTACATACAAACGTAGTGTTGCGTAGGATGGAGTAGTGGCATTGAGCGTAATATTGGACTCGTTCAGATAGCCTTCGTATTGGACCGAAACGGAGTTTTAACTGCTTCTTCTGGCGTCCAACGACGGATGGCATTCAGTACGTCCACTTTGCGGTTACACAAGGAGTCAACGCCCACTCCGCTTGGTGGCTCCATAGCAATCATTGTAAGAATCTGTAATAAAAGGTTCTGGATCATATCTCGGATGACTCCGGATTGGTCGTAGTACCCCGGACGCTCTCCGACGGAGACTTCTTCCGCAAAGGTGATCTGCACGCTCTCCACATAGTGGCGGTTCCAGATAGGCTCAAAGATCGTGTTGCCAAATCGGAACACCATGAGGTTCTGCACGGTCTCTTTGCCCAGATAATGGTCAGTGCGATAGACTTAGTCTTCCCGAAAGGCGCTGTGGACGGTGCGGTTCAGCGCCTAGGCGGAGGCGAAGTTCCTGCCAAAGGGCTTCTCTATCACCACTCGACTCCAGCCATCCTCTTCGGTGGCGATGCCCGTTGCTTTCATGTTCTTGAGCGTGGCTTCAAAGAGGGTTGGGGAAATGGATAGGTAGAAGAGCCTGTTGGTGGAGCCAGCCTCGGCGCCTTCCAACGCCTTAAGCCTGTCTTTTAGCTTTGCAATGTGTGTCTCATCGTCCAAATTTCCGGGGACGTAGTAAAGGTGTTGTGCAAACTTGTCCCACTTGCTTTTATGGATGGCTAAAGCCCTGAATTCCTGGACACCCTTCCACATGTGCTCTCGAAAGGCCTCATCGGTGAGTTCTGTCCGTGCGAACCCGACGATGCGCAAATTCGCTGGGCAAACGCCGTTGCACCGTAGCTCAAACAACGTTGGGAGGAGCTTGCGCTGCCCCAGATCGCCCGTAGCGCCCATGATGACGATAGTCGTCGTGTCGACCGCCATTACTCGGCTTTCTTGACAGCATGGCCGCCAAACTGGTTACGCATGGCTGCCAACAGCTTCGCCCCGAAGGAGTTGTTCTGGCGAGAGCGAAAGCGCATCTGAAGCGCAAGGGTTATGACCGGCGTGGGCACCGCTAGATCGATGGACTCCTCAACCGTCCATCGCCCTTCACCGGAGTCGTCCACGTATGGCTCAAGGGTGGACATCTCCGGGTCTTCTTTCAGCGCGTCCGCCGTGAGGTCTAACAACCAGGAGCGGACCACGCTGCCGTGACGCCATATTTGGGTCACCTGCGCTAGGTTCAGGTTCAGCTCTTCCTTGGCGTGCATGAGTTCTAGGCCCTCTGCGTAGGCCTGCATCATGCCGTACTCTATGCCGTTGTGAACCATCTTGGTGAAGTGACCGGCCCCTGCGGGTCCAACATGGCCGTAGCCGGTTTCGGGAGAGGGAGCCAGCGTCTGGAAGATGGATTCCACTCGCTCAAACGCGGCTTTATCTCCGCCAATCATCAGGCTGTAGCCCTCTGTGAGGCCCCAAACACCACCACTGGTGCCAGCATCCAGGAAATCCAGACCTTTCTCCTTAAGCATGGCAGCACGACGCATACTGTCCTTGTAGTTGGCGTTTCCCCCGTCGATGATGACATCGCCCTCAGAGAGCGAACCTGCCAGCGCTACCAGGGTACGTTCAGTCGCTTCGCCAGCCGGGGCCATGACCCACACTGCGCGAGGAGTGGTCAGCTGTGCCGCTAGGTCTGCCAGAGAGGCTGCGCCTGCGGCTCCTTCGCCCTCAAGCTCCTTAATAGCCTCTGGTCGGAGGTCATAGACCACTACACGGTGGCCACCTCTGAGTAGCCGTTGTGCCATGTTGCCGCCCATGCGACCCAGTCCAATAATTCCTATTTCCATTGTTATGCTCCTTCTTGCTGCTTTGCTGGACAGAGAGTGTCACCGTAGGAACAGAAGACGCAGCAATCGCCTGATTTCGGGTTTAGCGCGGACGTACAGTTCACGCAATCGTAGAAGATGAGTCACCCGTCCAGAGGCATCTCTTCTTCCTGGACGTGACCGCAGACGGGGCATGTGATTTTTGTCTGGGTGATGATGTCCATAGAGCCAAATTCACCCTTTTTTCTGAATATCACGGATGTAGTTGTTCGATACCTGCTGCTACATCACCTGTCAGACGAGCCTTTGCTGTTCTCCGACCGAGGGATTCCAGGGTCTGGAGGTCTCCAAGGGACTGAGCATCAGCCAGCGTTCCAAAGCTGTAATCTTCGCCGGGGATGGCAATGTCGTGCTGATAGTCCGTTGTTATCTGGAGGAACAACCCCGTTATAGGGCCACCTTTGTGCAACTGCCCAGTGGAGTGCAGGAAGCGTGGCCCGTATCCCACGGTTGTAGCAATGCGATGTTTCTCCATGACCTGCCGCCTCAGTGATTCCAGCGCCGTGTCAGTCGCAGGCGTCTGCTCTACGTAGGCCATGATAGCCAGGTAATCGCCCGATGAAGCACCCGCCAGAAGGTCAGTTAGCGATGTCGATGCCTCGTGGTCTGGAAGGCTTCCCGATGATGCATAGCCCTTCAAGACCTCTGCCGTCTTGTCCTTTGCAGATTGCACATTTGGCTGGTTAAAGGGGTTCACTTCCAGGACCGCCCCGGCTACCGCGGTGGCGAATTCCCAACGATAGAATTCTGCGCCGATGTCGAAGCGGTCTCGGAGATCAAGCTGTACGATAGGGTGGCCCGCAGCGCGTAGCGCCTCAACCCCTGCATCGGTATCGGTGGCGTTGTCGCCATCAAGTCGTAGGTACACGAACAGTCGGTCATCTCCGTAATGTTGGGGGGCAAGGAGTGGCTCTCCTGCTACGGGAATGATGCCAATCCCCTCTTTGCCCAGGCTCTCTGCTATCAGCTGTTCTGCCCAGAGGCCGAAGCTGCTGAGCGTTGGCGATGTCAACATCGTGAGCTTGTCATGGCCTGCCTTCGCCATAGTTGCCATGACAGACCCCAGCCAGACACCTGGGTTCTCATCCGTAGAGACGCAGGATGCGCTGCTCTCCCGCAGGTGGTCTGCGCGATCCAGCAGCAACGATACGTCGATTCCGGCCAAGCATGCTGGAACCATACCGAAGTACGACAGCACGGAGTACCGACCGCCGATAGTTGAAGGGTTGGCAAAGACTCGCAAGAAACCCTCCGTCTTCGCCAATCGCTCTAAGGGTGATTCGGAGTCTGTGATAGCTACGAAGCAGTTTCCTGCGGCTGTTTCGCCCAACGTCTTATCAACAATCGCTCTGAAGTAGCGATAGGCTGTCATGGTTTCCACTGTCCCGCCGGACTTGGAAGAGACAAGAAACAACGTGTGGGCAAGGTCAATGACATCAGTCACGCTTTGTATCCAGTCCGGTACGGTGGAGTCCAGAACAATGAGCTCAGGGTAGCCTGGCGCGCTGCCGAAGGTGCTCTGCAACACTTCTGGCCCCAAGCTGCTGCCGCCCATGCCCAGCAGAACCACATGACGGACGCCTTTGTCTTTTACGTCCTTGGCAAAAGCTCTCAGGTTAGCGGCCTGTTCTTCCATCAGGTCTGTGACGGTTAGCCACCCTAGTCGGTCGGCAATCTCTGTGGGGTCTGGCTTCCACACCGTATGGTCCTTCCGCCAAATCCGCTCAGGGACATCAGCCTCGCCCAATTCGCTCAGCGTCGCCTCTACTGCTGCTTGGTGGTTGCCCAGGCTCACTTGAGAACTTCCGGCCGTACTTTTGCTAGCAGTCGCGCCTTCTTTTCCTCCACGTTGGCCATCAGGGTGTTGAAAGAATCGGCGAAGGCATTGACGCCATCCACAAGAAGCTTGTTTGTAACTTCAGTAATGCTGACGCCTGAGGCATCCAGATCGGCCATGATTGTCTCAGCTTCTTCAATTGAGTCTGCAAGCGTGGGTTTTGCGTTACCGTGATCCAAGAAGCTGGTAAGCGTGGCTGGGGGCATAGTATTCACGGTGTCCGGGCCTATTAGCGTTTCTATATAGAGCACGTCGCTGTAGGCAGGGTTCTTGGTGCCGGTGCTGGCCCAGAGGGGCCGTTGCGCTTGCGCGCCCTTTGCTTGAAGGGATGAGAATCTATCGCTAGCTACCGTTTCTCTGAAATCCCGATACGCCAGGGCAGCATTGGCTATGGCTGCTTTGCCAAGCAGGTGCTCTAAGCCAGACTCGCCATTCTGTATCTTCGATTCCAGCAGAGCGTCTACCACAGTATCCACGCGACTTACGATGAAGGACGCAACAGAGGCCACCTTGCTGGGGTCACCACCAGCCGCTACCAAGTGTTCTAGTCCTGCGGTGTATGCCTCTCGAACGCGACGGTACGCGTCCAGATGGAACAGCAGCGTGACGTTGATGTTGACGGCCTGGCCAATCAGTTGCTCAATGGCAGGGATGCCCTCCGCCGTTGCTGGCACCTTTATCATCACGTTGGGGCGGCCCAGCTCCGCAAACAGCCGTAGCGCCTCTATCACTGTGCCTTCGGTATCGTGGGCCAACGTGGGGCTGACTTCCAGGGAGGCGTAACCGTCAACGCCGTTGGTGGCATGGTAGACAGGGCGCAGTAAGTCAGCAACGGCCCGGATGTCTTCCAGCGCCATGCGTTCAAAAGCTTCCTCGGAGCTACGGCCTTCCAGGGCCAGGGCAAGAAGGGCTTCATCGTAGTCGCTGCTGCCGGAAATCGCCTTCTCAAAAATGGTGGGGTTGGAGGTGAGCCCGGTCACGCCGGCTTTCACTAGCTCGGCCAACTCGCCGGAGGTCAACAACCCCCTGCGAACGTTGTCGTACCAGATGGACTGGCCCAGCTTTTGTGTTTCGAGTATTGGATTAGCCATGATGTTCCCCCAATCTACTGTGGGACGTATTTATGGGGACTTATTTAAGCGAACGTTGTTCAATCGCAGACACTTTTGCCAGTCGGCGATGGTACTTCTCTCCGTCCAGAAGCTCAGCAGAGAGAAACGCAGACGCTAGTTCACGGGCAAAATCTACTTCTATTATCCGTGCGCCTAGGCAGAGCACGTTCATGTCATCGTGCTCCACCCCTTGGTGGGCAGAGTAAACGTCATGGCATACAGCAGCCCGGACACCTGGAACCTTGTTGGCTGCGATGCTGGCCCCAACGCCGCTGCCGCAGAAAACGATGGCGCGTTCAACCTGTCCAGATACGATAGCCTGGGCCGCTGCATCTGCGAAGTCAGGGTAATCGTCCAGGGGGTCTAGCGTGTGCGCTCCCAAGTCTACTACCTCATAGCCTTGAGCTTGGAGCCAGGGCAGAAGATCAACCTTTAGTGGGTAGCCGCCATGGTCCGCTGCAATACCAACCCGCTTAATCATGACTTCACCCGGTGAAGGGTTGATTTGGCTTCCTCCATTACCCTCTGAGCCGTCAGCCCGAACTTCTCGTAGAGGGTTGCTGCCGGAGCGGAGGCTCCAAAGTGCGGAAGCCCAATGATTCGGCCGTTTAACCCCACATAACGCTCCCAACCCATTGGCGAAGCGGCTTCTATGGAAACCTTAGCGGTAATGTTGGGTGGAAGGACGCTATTCTTGTAATCCTGCGACTGGCCGTCAAACAATTCCCACGATGGCATGGAAACCACTCTGGCTGCGGTGCCACCCTCTGAGAGTTGCTGCCCAGCATCCAGAGCTATATGCACCTCTGAGCCCGTTGCAATGATAATCACTTCTGGCGAACTTGAGCTTTCCCACAGGGTGTACCCACCCTGGCGAACACCAGAAGCTGGCGCCAGCGTGGATCGGTCAAGAACCGGTAGGTTCTGACGACTAAATGCCAGGGTTGTGGGGCCGTCTGTGCGCTCTATGGCCGCCTTCCATGCTTCTACGGTCTCTGTAGCGTCTGCAGGTCTCAGCACTACCAGGTTTGGTACTGCACGAAGCCCGGCAAGTTGCTCTATAGGCTGGTGGGTAGGCCCATCCTCGCCCACTCCGACCGAGTCATGGGTGAAGACGAAGACCACTCGCAGGCCCATGAGGGCTGCAAGTCGTATGGACGGACGCATGTAATCCGAGAAAATTAGGAATGTTGCCGTGTAGGGCACGATGCCCCCGTGGAGCGCCATGCCGTTGGCTATGGAGCCCATTGCATGCTCCCGAACACCGAAGTGTAAGTTCTGGCCAGAGCGATCCGTCACGCTGAAATCACCTCTGTCGTTGAGTCGCGTGTTGTTAGATGGAGCTAAGTCGGCAGAACCGCCAACAAGCCCATGTACATGGCTCACGATGGCGTTCAGCGTTTTCCCTGACGCCTCTCGCGTGGAGACAGGCTTGTCGCCAGGGTTAAACAAGGTGTCCGCTTCGTTGCTCCACCCCTCAGCTAGCGTCCCTTCCCAAGCCAGTTCAAGCTGGCGGGCATCGTCAGGATACGCATCGCGGTAGGCTCCGAACCGGGTTTCCCATTCCTTTTGCTGCGTCTGTCCTCTTGGTACTGCCTGTCGGTAATGATCAAGGGCCTCTTGAGGCTCCGCAAAGGGCTCCGGGTACGACCAGTTAAGGGCCTCTTTGGTTAGCTTTACCTCGTCCTCGCCCAATGCCGCCCCGTGGACGCCTGCGGTTCCAGCCTTGTTGGGGCTACCGAACCCGATGATGGTGCGGCAGATTACAATGCTGGGCCTAGCTGTCTCCGCTTGAGCTTGGCGGATAGCGGCATCCACTGCCTCAGTGTCCATGCCATCAATGGAGTCCACCACGTGCCAGCCATAGGCACGGAACCGGGCGGCTACGTCCTCTGTGAAGGCAATGTCTGTACTGCCTTCAATGGAAATATCATTGTCATCATAGAGATAAATCAGCTTGCCGAGACCTAACGTTCCCGCTAGCGATGCCGCCTCAGACGACACACCTTCTTGGAGATCGCCGTCAGATACAATTGCATACGTATAGTGATTCACTACTTCATGCCCACTACGATTGTAGTGATTAGCCATCCATTGCTCTGCGATAGCCATACCTACACCGTGGGCGAACCCTTGACCCAGCGGGCCCGTAGTGACTTCAACCCCGGGCGTGTGTCCGTACTCTGGATGCCCTGGGGTCTTGCTTCCCCATTGTCGGAGATTCTTGATCTCATCCAGCGATAGGTCGTAGCCCGTAAGGTGCAGCAATCCATATAACAGGATGGACGCGTGACCCGCGGACAGCACGAACCGATCACGGTCAGGCCAGCTAGGGTCTGTTGGATTGTGCTTGAGGAATCGATTCCACAGCACGTAGGCCATAGGCGATGCCCCCATAGGTGCGCCTGGGTGGCCGTTGCCGGCCTTCTGTACCGCGTCTACTGCTAGGAATCGCAGGGTATTGATGGACAGTTGGTCAAGATTCCCGTCAGGCATGAGCCGCTCCTAGAATGTGAGATGTTTTGGGCTTAAACCCTAACCCTGAGGAATCCACTTCATAGGTGTTACGCAATAGTAAGACCTACGCGGGCGCATATGGCCATCCGTGCGAGTTCCTGAAAAGCTGGGGTTCGACCCATATACTACGCCTCTCGAAAGCAGACCGCTAGGCAGTTTGAGGGGTGTCCACCGGCATTAATGGATTGGATGAGAGGAATGGCCTTCGGGTGCATCACGGGGAAAGAAAGGACGAGTTGTCCACCTTGCCAAAGGAGTAGGGACGGTTGTTCATGGAGATTTAATGGTGTTGCCTCTCCTGTTTATGACTTATTCCCCGATGTATGGCTAATCTAATTCCGTGGCCATAAATCCGAAATATTCAAACGAATGAGGCCACAACGGTAAGGCCGTAGTAAGAGGGGGGGTAAGATGATTCATGGAAGGTGGATTCGCTTCCGTAGCGACCAGAGGGGAATCACGGGGCTGGAAACAGCTATCATCCTGATTGCCTTTGTGGTAGCCACGTCAGTGTTTGCCTAGAACAATCCTTTCAGCGAGAATATTCTCAGCTGAGAAAGGAAGCCATTCATTCTGGGCTGTCTACAGCTCGTAGCAGTATGCAGCCTTCCGGGCCGGTGCTTGCAAGAGATACGCATGGAGATAATCAAGTTGAGCAGTTGTTGTTTACTATCTCCAACTCTCTGCGAGGCTCTCCATTGAACCTGACGGCGACTGTTGATGCCGATGGGGTTCTCTCTGATGAGGCCGTCAAATCCCACAGCCTGGTCATCACGTATATCGACCAGAATCAGTACGTCACGGACATCGCATGGACTGCGACCCAGATTAGCAAGGGCGATAGCGATGCACTGATGGAGACGGGAGAGCGGTTTGGGCTATTGATGGACCTCACAGGAATCTCCCCGGCCGTAGACGAGAACGATACATTCGTCTTGGAGATTAAGCCGGCCAAAGGATCATCTGTGACCATAGAGCGGACTATCCCGGGTAGGGTAGATGATGTGATGAACCTGCGTTAGGACTGGGTTGGAAGCCTCCATTGATGGCAAAAGAGGCTAAGCCACCTACATGTCCCGGCTGTTAACAATACGGGTTGCTATGAATGGAAGAACCAGCAATGGTATCCCACCGATAATCAGGATGGTGGAGATTTCTACCATCCTGGATTGCCCTTGGAGTACTAATGGCAACCCGCCCAAGACGCCGTCTACTGTAAGGTCTCCGGCATAAGCCGCGGCTAGGAGCATCAGGCCCAGGTACCAGAAGACGCCCAGGACTGTGACGCCCAGCAGGGTATTGGTGAACATGACGCTGACTGTGATACCTAAGAACACTAGCACCGTCAGCATAAGTGACCAGTAGGCCAGGGCCAGTAGCATCCCGGAGGTTGTCATGTCATTGGTCAGTCCCTGCGTCTGCACAATAAACATAGTAGGAACCATGACAAAGAGGAACATGCCAAGGATTGTGATTGCTCGGGAGCAGAGCTTCGCTAACAGATAGGGAGTGGGAGCAATTCCACGACTGATGATGGCGACACCCAAGAAAGATCGCTCCGCAGAGACGGCACTGGCGCTCACAATGAGCGCTACAAAGCTTCCCAGTCCTGAATAGAGAACCAAGGCCCAAGAGATGAAGAACGATGTCTGATCGCTGTAATTGCGTGCAAGTAGCACTGCAGATACAGCGCCTATGATGGTCAACAAGAACCAGAAGCGGACTACCCAGGAGGACCAGAGGGTAGAGAGATCGTATTGCAGTAGTGAGAAGAACGCCGCAATGGATCGTTTTCTGGCAGTACCTGTTGGTCGCAACGTCTCGGTGGCTTCTCGGACTGCTTCGTTTATTTCAGTTGTCATGATGACTTTTCCTGTGGTTGTGTCGTATCGTTATGCAGCAAATGGCCTAACCCGCTCTCTGTTCCTATGGCGCGTGAAAACCCTCGAAGCCTATCTTCAGCTAATCGCTTGAGGAAGGCGTCTTCTAGTTCCCCCACTTGGCGGACGGCACGCAATGTCACTCCGCAGCGTGAGAACTCCATCAGGACGTTTGCTAGCGCTACACTGAAGTCCCCATGTTGCTGAAAGGCAACCCGCACCGTCTCCGCACCCAACCTCTCAAAGTGGGTGTCTGGTTCCTGCAGTTCTATAGCTTCTATGGCCGCGTCAACACCCTCGCCTGCCACTGTGAGGTCCACCGTGTTCAGGTACGCAATCCGCTTCATCTCCTCCACCGGTCCGCTGAAGATCAGCTTGCCCTGGTTTAGGACTGCAACGTAGTCACAGACCTGGTCTGCATCTGGCAGGATATGGGTGGAGAGGATGACGGTCTTGCCGTTCCGGCGGAGTTCGCTGATTAGAGAGATTGTGAACGCTCGGCCCTCCGGGTCTAGGCCAACCGTCGGCTCGTCCAGGATGAGTAGATCTGGGTCATTGATGAGCGCCGCTGCAATACCCAACCGCGTCCGCTGTCCACTGGAAAGGTGGTCTATGCGTGGCGACGATGCTTGGAGAAGCTCTGTTGCGTGAAGCAGCGATGATAGCCGTTTCTTCCGAAGTTCATGTGGTATTCCGAACAGCTTACCTATTTGATCCAGGTAGGTGATGGATGTCATGTCCGGTGGGAATGCGCCGGATTGCGGAAGGAAGCCTATGCGACTGCGCAGGTCTCCCGACGAGAGAGCCATTGGCTGTCCGAATACAGAAACGCTGCCCGCCGTGGGCTTCTGCAATCCTAGGATGAGCATCAGTGCCGTGCTCTTGCCCGCGCCATTAGGGCCAATAAGACCCATGATGGCCCCTTGGGGGAGCTTAAGGCTTACAGTGTTTAACGCAACCAGGCGGTTGTCGTATATCTTGGTCAGTTCATTGATTTCTACGATGTCCATTACTACCTCAAAAAAGAACGCGTGCTTTTATTCTGCGCAGAAACTGACATAAAGTAAAGTGGCCGTATCTGTGGGGGAACATTACATTGGGAGTTCTGCACCAATGCCCTGTTCTTTGGCTTTCTTCAGTACCACTGCCGCTGCAGCCAGGTCTTCCGTTCCGACTCCAAGGGCATCGAACAGGGTGATGGCCTCGTTTGATGGTCGACCGGAGGCCTTGCCGGTGATGACCGCTTGAAGCTCAAGGGCCTTTGACCAGTCAAATCCGCCTTGCTCCGCTGCGTAGATGAGCTCTCCGCAATCGGCCTTGGCCTGCTCCATACTCTCTACCACTACTAGGTCTGCGCGGCTCACGGCGTCCACATCAAGCTCTCTGCGGTTGAGCCCTGTTGCTCCAATGCCGTTGATGTGTGTGCCGGGGGATATCCATGATCCTTCCAGCACCGGTTCATCTGATCCCGTAATGGTTACCAAGATGTCCACGTCGCGCACGCACTCTTCGGCTGAGTCCACGGCATCCACGTCCAAGCCGTGCACCTCGCGCATTTCTGCTGCAAAAGCCTCTCTGTTCTCTGCGGAGCGGCTGTACGCCTTCACGTGCGTAATGTTGCGGACAACGTTCATTGCAGCTATCTGCGCCCTGGCTTCCCAGCCCGAGCCGATGATGCCAATGGTGGATGCGTCTTCCCTGGCCATGAACTTTGTTGCTACACCGCTGGCAGCCCCGGTTCGTATCTGACCTAGGTCGCGAGCTTCTACGATGGCTTCCAGTCCGCCGTCCTCCAGGCTATACAGCATCACTAGGTATCGAGTTCTGTTAGGTGCGTTTGGCCTGCGGTCGCTCCCGTAGGTCTTCATGCCGTAGACCCCAAACCCGTGGGCAATGCCGAACACTGTCCTGTGCATCCCTTTGGGCAGTGGCAGGTGTTGTCGGGGGAGGTTGATTGCCTGGCCAATGGCTTCGTCACGGAAGACCTTTTCGGTCAGTTCCACGCACTCGTTCATGGGTAGCAGGTTTCGCACATCGGTATTGCTCAGGTAAATGGTCATGGGGTGCTCCTAAAACAGAATGTATTAGAAGGATTGGAGTTGGCCTGCACAGTATAGGGTTAGTTGTGTGGTGCCGCAAACTACCTATCTAGCCGCCTAGCGTAGCTTGGTATGATATAGTGGTCACTAGCCCGGTTCCATACCTGATTTTACGTGGTGAATGTGGAGGAAAAGACCTGTGCTTACACCAGAAGAAAATAAACTCGTAACAGAGATTGGCCCGGATACCGCAATGGGCGATCTCTTTCGTCGATTCTGGATTCCAGTCTTCCTTTCCCGTGAGGTTTCCGATCCTGATGGTGCGCCTGCTCGGACAAGGCTCCTGGGCGAGCACATCGTCGGGTTTCGCGATACCAGCGGGCGTCTCGGCATCCTTGAGGCTGCGTGCCCTCACCGTGGTGTTGACCTCTCCTATGGCCTCAATGAGGAAAACGGCCTTCGCTGCGCCCGCTGCGGTTGGAAGTTTGACGTAGAGGGCAATTGCCTGGAAATGCCCTATGAGCCGGATGAAGAGAACCTAAGGAAGACTGTGAAGGCTGTGGCCTACGGGGTACAGGAGTGGGCCGGAGTTGTCTGGGCATATATGGGGCCGAAAGAGGAATCCCCGGAGCGCCCGGAGTTTGAGTGGGGTCAGTTGCCGGAAGACCACCGGTACATCTCCAAGTTTGTTCAAGAATGTAACTACCTCCAGGGGCTTGAGGGTGGTATTGATAGCTCCCGTATCTCATTTCTTTATGACATACTCTTCGGCGATCAACCTTCAGTGGAGAACACGGCTGACCGTTTGGTGCAGGGATTTGAAGGAAGCCGTAAGGACGAAAGGTTCCAGTCTGTTGCCATCAAGGCCACGGACTATGGCCTCCTGGTTGGTGCTGCAACAGATGAAGGGAAAGAGAGCAACACCTGGCACGTCAACCAGTGGCTCATGCCCTTCTACACAACGCCCAAGCCAGAAGGCGATGGCCTTCTGGGGTGCCTAGCGTGGGTTCCGGTGGACGACAAGAACACCATGGTTTACGTCATTACCTACCACCCGGACAGGCCGTTGACCTCAGAAGAGGTTGAGACTCGCCGTGCTGGTGGTGGCAACCACCCTGAGCTGAATGAGGGCACCTACAAGCGAAAGCGGAACAAAGAGAACGATTACTTAATCGAGCGAAAAATCGGCAGCACCAACCCCTTGGAGACTATCTCCAGCGAGTTTGAATTGGCCCTGGTGTTGGAAGAGAGCATGGGGGCTGTTGTTGACCGGACGAAAGAGCAGCTTGACCCCAATGATGTTGCGATTATGGCTGCCCGCCGGATGCTGATGAAGTCTGCCATTGACCTGCGAGAGGGCACTGAACCGGCTGCAGCTCACAATGGAGCAGCGTACTACGTTCATGCTTCTGCGGCAGTCCTAAAGCGTGACGCGTCTATAGATGAAATTGAGAACAACGTCACGCCTGATCGCGAATAGCACGCTGGCCTTATTGGGCTACCATCACGTGGGACCAACGTAGAGTGGCAAGCCCTAGTGACAAGGACGTACTTGTGCCCAATTTTATTGACATAAACGCATTCTCTTCTGACGTTTCACCTCTAGCCCATCCGCTTACCCCCGTGGTGTTGAGCTAACACCGCGCATGAACCCTGACAACACGCTCCAACAGAAAGAGCCCAGCTTCTTCTACGGATGGGTCATCGTTGCCTCTGCATTTATGGTGAACGTTGTGGGCGCTCCTATGAACGCGGTGGTCGTCTCCTTCTTCATTGGCCCTATTAGCGACGACCTGGGTGTGAGCCGTAGTGCCATTGCCTGGGCGCTGACCTTTCGCATTGTTGTTGCTGGTCTCACTGCGCCGTTCTTGGGGCCACTAATAGACCGATACGGCTCCCGCTGGTTGGGCACTTTTGCTGGTGTCTACACAGGAGCCACCCTCATGGGCCTCTACTTTGTGGACAGCATCTGGTCTCTCTATTTGATGTTTGCTCTCTCAGGCCTCATGGGATTTGGCGCGCCAGGGGGGAGCCTGCTGATTGCTGTCCCTGTGGCTAAATGGTTTGTCGTACGGAGAGGCCGCGCCATGGCTATCGCTACTGCAGGGGCGCCACTGGGAACCGTCTTCGGCATTTTTGCGGCTCAAGCGTTGATCCACAGTATTGGGTGGAGAGGGGCCTGGGTGGTGTTTGGGATTGGCTTGTGGGCTGTCATGGTGCCTTTGTTTGCCTTCTTTATGCGGCGTACACCGGAAGATATGGGCCTGAACCCAGACGGAGCAAGTTCAGTGCCCCTCTCGCAATCGGGCGCGAACCCAACCCAGGGAGAGGTTGATTGGCCGCTACGGAAGGTGTTGAGGGCACCGGTGATGTGGATGCTTGTCCTGGCGTTCGCCATGAACCAGTTTGTCGGCTCAGGTACTCTGGTGCACAGGGTAAGCTCCTTTGAGGCTGATGGTCTTTCCGATGGGCTGATAGGCGTTGGTATAGCCGCTGAGCCTCTTACGTTTGTGGCTATGGCCCTGGTGTTCGGCATGGTGATTGAGCGGGCCGTTCCCCGGTTTATTGGTGCGCTGGGCCTCACCTTCATGGCTCTTGCTGTCCTCCCTATGCTGTTCTTTGTGGATGGGCACAACTACTTCATCTTCATCCACAGCTTCCTTTGGGGAGCAGGAGCAGGGGCAGGCATGAACTTCATGAACGTAGTCTGGCCTAGCTATTTTGGACGAAAGCATCTGGGTTCTATACGGGGTTTCATTCTTCCCATCACCATCATTGCAGGGGGGCTAGGACCCCCGATGTATGGCTACATCATTGATAGCTGGGGCGGCTACACCGTGGCTTGGTCAGTCACGCTGATATCTATGATTGGAGCAGGTACCTTGTACTTGTTTGCCAAACCTCCAAAGCTAAGAGCTTCCAGAGATGGTGAAGGGGAAGGCCGGGCTGGTGAACCTACCCTTCCTGGGTGATGGTTCCTGCCTCTATCCAGAAAGTTGCTATGGCATCTTGGAGTTCAGACGGCTGACGTTCCCCGTCTACCATTGTAATCAACGCCTGCTCGGCTCCGCAGGCAGCTTCTAGAACCCGAAGTTGGCGAGCGTCGTCCAGCTCTGAGAGGACGTCATCAAGGAGCAGCACCGGCTCCTCGCCAAGGATTTCTGTCAGGTAGCTTGCCTCCGCCAACCGTAGCGATAACGCAACCGTCCGTATCTGCCCGCGAGATCCATACTGCCCAACGTTCACGCCGCCAACCGTTGTCCGTAGCTCATCTCGGTGTGGCCCAACCAGGGTCTGCGCCATCTGTATCTCTCTGGCTCGTACGGACGTAAGCCGGTCTGAGATATATGCTGCTACCTCTTCATGCGTGCCCACCAAGTCTATTGATGGCTCGTACGATACCTCTAATTCACCATCTTCAGAGGCCATGGAGGCGTAGGCTCCTGCTGCCAGTGGTGCTAACGCCGTCATCGCCGTGCGCCGTCGCTCGGTGACGCGAGCCCCTTGTTGGCTGAGTTCATCGTTCCAGAAGATAAGCTCGTCTGGCCCGGCCTGCCCCTCGCGGATGCGCTTCAGTAACTGGTTCCGCTGTGTGATTACCTTCTGGTACCGCTGTAAAACCTTGAGGTATTCCCTATCCACCTGGGACAGCAGGACGTTCATGTATCGACGCCGATTTGAGGGCGAGCCACTGATGAGCGAGAGGTCGTCCGCAGAGAAGAGCACGGCTGCGATGCTGCCGACCGCTTGGGCGGCGGGTTTTGGTAGGCCATTCACCCGAATGCGCTTCTGGTAAACCCCCGTTGTAGAACCAGCTTGCCCCGGCGCGATGGCCATATCTACCTGCACCTCTACCTGCTGGCCGTCCTTCCGTTGGGCCGCGCCTATGAGTCTGGTGTAAGGAACCTCTTCTGCAGCCTCAAACCTGATGACGTCCCGTTCGTTCTCTGCCCGAGTGGACTTGGTCAGAGCCAGCAGGTAAATGGCCTCTAGAAAGTTGCTCTTACCCTGGGCATTGGCGCCGCGAAATACGGATAGCCCTGGACTGAGGTCCAGTTCTATGTCCTTATAGTTGCGGAAGTTTTTCAGTGTCAGGTGTGATAAGTGCATAACTATTCAGGCCTTACTGGAGTTGATAAACCCTACTCTCCCAACAGGTCACGGGTATTCTAGCAGTAACGGAACTGATACGGCGTGCCAACCGCCGTGGGATGGCCTCGAAGCTGCGTCGAAATTCGTAAAAACACAGTAAACATAGCTTCAAAGATCTGTGATATACTCCGTTTTTCCCTATGTGGCGTAGGTGGCAATGGTTATTAGATGACGGAGACTATGTCTCTGCAATTTCATCCCCTCATTCCAACGTGTCACTCTCCTAAAAGGGAGAGTCATAAGACTAAAGGGGTGCTAATTGTGATCAACGGGGCTGAGCTACCAAGTCAGAATCTTTAAGGCAGGGTGGTTGCTATGACCCTTCGCGATACGGCCAAACAGACCCAATGGGTCTACTCCTTTGAAGCTGCTGATGGCGACCAGCGTAACCTGCTGGGAGGCAAAGGCGCTGGCCTTGCGGATATGACGGCTGCCGGTTTGCCTGTTCCTCCCGGGTTCATCATCACCACAGAAGCTTGCAGGGCGTATTACCATTCCGGCAAGTCTATCCCAGACGAGATGTGGTCGCAGACACTGGAAGCCATGCAGGAACTGGAACACACCACCGGACGTTTCCTTGGTGTTCCCTCCAATCCGCTACTGGTTTCCGTGCGTTCCGGCTCCCCGGTCTCCATGCCTGGCATGATGGACACCGTGTTGAACCTTGGCTTGAACCAGAGCGTCGCAGATGGCATTGCACGCCGGACCGGCAATCCACGCTTCGCCCTTGACCTCTACCGTCGCTTTATCCAAATGTTCGGCAACGTTGTCCTGGGTATTGATGCAAAACTCTTTGACGCTGTACTGGTAGCAAACCAGGAAAAAGCAGGAGTCAAACTTGCATCGAAGCTTTCTCCCGAGGCCCTACAGATTGTCATCAACGAGTACAAAGTAGTGGTCAAACGAGAAACCGATGAAGAATTCCCGAACACCCCCAAGTACCAGTTGGAACAAGCTATTCGCGCGGTGTTTGAAAGCTGGGACACCCGGCGAGCAATGGACTACCGCAACTTCAACAAGATTCCCCATGACCTCTATACCGCTGTCAACATCGTCGCTATGGTCTTCGGCAACATGGGCGACACCAGCGGTACGGGAGTGCTGTTCACCAGAGACCCATCCACAGGGGAGAAAAATCTCTACGGTGAATACCTGGTCAATGCCCAGGGAGAAGACGTTGTTTCGGGAATTGCCACGCCCCAGAAAATAGCCCACCTACAAGTGCAGATGCCTGAGGTTTACAGCCAGTTAAACCAGATGGCTATGCAGCTGGAACAGCACTATCGTGACGCCCAGGACGTAGAGTTCACTGTGGAGCAGGGCAAGCTGTACTTGTTGCAGACGCGTGGTGCCAAGCGCAGTGCGAAATCCGCCATCAAGATGGCCGTAGACATGCGGGCTGAAGGGTTGATTACCAAGGAAGAAGCCCTTATGCGTGTTGAACCTGACCAGATATATCAACTCCTCCTTCCTCGGCTTGATGAAAGCGCAAAGCAGGCTGCTAAGGACGAGGGTCGTCTGATTACTGTGGGCTTAGGCGCATCGCCCGGCGGCGAAACAGGGAAGGTGTTCTTCACTTCTGACGAGGCTGCGGCTCAGAGCAAACGGGGTGTCAGTGTCATCCTTGTCCGTCCGGAGACCAGTCCTGACGATGTTCATGGATTGATTGCCTCTAAGGGTGTGCTTACGGCAAGGGGCGGCGCAACTAGCCATGCGGCAGTGGTCGCCCGTGGGTTGGGTAAGCCCTGCGTATCCGGCGCTGAAATGATAGAAGTGCGTCCGGAAGATGGCGTCCTCCACTGCGGCGACATTACGATCCATGAGGGCGATGAGATTAGCATTGACGGCGCAACTGGCGAGGTGTTCGTTGGTGGCATTGCTACGGTCGAGCCGTGTGTGAATGATGACGTTGATCTTGTAACGCTTCTCAGTTGGGCTGACGAAACGCGGCGTTTGGGCGTTTGGGCCAACGCTGATTACCCCCGAGACGCAGAATTAGCCGTAGCCTTTGGCGCAGAGGGGATTGGCCTTTGCCGTACAGAGCACATGTTCTTTGAGCCGGCCAGGCTGGCCCTGGTACGAGAAATGATGCTTGCTGCCCATGCCACCATTGTCATTCAGGAAGGCGAGGCTGCTCAGGTTAGGTATGAGAAGGCCCTGGCTGAGCTAGAGGTTCTCCAAGTCGACGATTTTGCGGGAATACTCCGGGCAATGGCCGGAAAACCCGTGGTTATTCGATTGCTTGACCCCCCGATGCACGAGTTCCTTCCGCCCTATGAAGAGTTGCTTGCGGAAGTGATTGAGCTTCGCATCAGGGGTACCGCCCCGGAATTACTTCAGGAGCGGGAGAACCTGCTGAACGCAGTAAATGAAATGCGTGAAACCAACCCCATGATCGGCATGAGGGGTTGTCGCCTTGGACTGGTATTCCCAGAGATTTACATCATGCAGGTTCGGGCCATCATGACAGCAGCTATGAAGGTGACGGCTGAGGGGGTACAAGTGTGCCCTGAAATCATGATTCCGCTGGTGAGCCATACCAATGAGTTCCAGTCACTAAGAGAGACCTTAGAAGAGACTATTCAAACCTTTAGAGCCGCTACAGGTAGCACGCAACCGTACAGAATTGGCACCATGATAGAGCTTCCTAGGGCCGCGTTGACAGCGGACCAGATTGCCAAGTCTGCGGAGTTCTTCAGCTTTGGAACCAATGACCTGACGCAGAACACCTTTGGGTTCAGTCGTGATGACGTAGAATCCAAATTCCTCATGCGGTATGAGGAAGCGGGAATCTTGAAGGAAAACCCCTTCCAGGTAGTGGATGAGGATGGGGTTGGCCAACTGATTCGGATGGCATGCGCTCTAGGGAGACAGGCACGTAAGGACATCTCATTGGGGGTTTGCGGCGAACACGGTGGCGACCCCAAGAGTATTGAGTTCTTCAATACCCTCCCCTTGGACTATGTAAGCTGTTCTCCGTACCGTGTGCCAGTGGCTCGGTTAGCGGCCGCAAGGGCAGAACTGAAACAGAATGCAGCTAAGCGGAGCAATATTGGCGGCAGCTAGGATTCTTTAGTCCCCGGCCATCCGCCTTTAGCCCCTTTAGTCCCCGATAAATTGTGTCGATGCCTTCGCAAGGCGCAGAAACGTCTTGCTACCCTCGTCATCAACCTGCACTATGGCTTCTCATCATCCTTATCCGTTGGCTCATTGGGAAACGGTGAGTTATTTTGTTCCCCAAGGTTCTTCTCAGCTTCATGTAGCATGTCAGCTACAGACTGTGGTTCTGCCGGAAGCATGCTCTCTTTGCCGACCTTACGGACGTGTGACCCGCCATCGCCAACGACCGAGACCACCACGGAGCCGCCCATGACCATTCCGCCAATCAACAGCAGCAACATTGCGCGACTCTTTACCCCGGAGAAGAAGGCGTCGCCTATCTGCAAGCTGGTGCCGAATCCCTTTTCCACAGCGTTATGGTCGGGAGGAGACGGTTGTTCAATGGCATGTCCGGGCAAGGCTGATGTAGTTCCGAACATTGTCGACGCTCTCTTTGTCGCTGGCATAATCGGCAGAGGCCGGGTCAAAGATGTTTTCGAATGCTTCTTCCTGAGTCCAGTCCCAGCCGTCTCGTATGGTCCTTCGGACGTAATCCACATTCTCCAATGCAGATGGGTTCAGTTGCGTTAATATCTCGCGAAAATCTGTCTCATCCAGAGCCCAACCATCCTTGACCTTCCCGCGGATATCTTCCAGGGTATCGCCGGCCTCCGTGCCACCGATGGTCGCCAGAAGGTCTTGCTCCGTGAAGGTGACTGTAGATGGCAATTGAGCAGTAATGCTGTCTCCCAGGAAGGTGAGAGGGTCAACACCCAGTGAACTCTTGAGGCTTTCAAGGGTGAGGCCCGGTATCGTGCATAAGAGCGTGGTAGGGTCAGCGCTTCCCAGGGTAATCTGGAGGAGTTGTGACGTGGTACATGCGGGGAGGCTGGCAAGTAGTACCTCGTACTTCTGGTCCACAGTGGTCGCCAGGATAGCTACTGTAGCGTCTATCCTTCTCCGTACAGGCACCGATACCGTGAATTCGTCGCTTGTGCCTGTCAGATAAGGAACAATGCTGTTTACCAGGGTGTCAGTTTGTGCGTCTACCCACTCTGGCGTGAGCGCAGCGCCTCCATAGCAAGACGTATCTCTGCCCTGGTGATGGTAACCCCCAGGGGCAAATCCACTCCATTGATGATGAACTCGTCCAGAGCAGGATCGATTATCTCATCCAGGAGGTACGGCTGAAGGTCTACCTCTTGCAGGATGCGGTTGAACGCTGACTGTATGGCGCCAACTTGTTCCGCCAGAGGGATAGTGAACGTGAAGGTATCGGTCTGACCGATAAGGTACGGCCCCATGGTTGTTATAGCTTGGGCCTGTAGAGAGTCTAGCAATTCGGGCGTGATAACTCGCGCAAGCGAACCCGCTACCTCGTCAGACGCCAATGTGACGCCCAAGACAAGATCAATCTCCGACCCAAAATTAGTCTTTACCCCTTCAGGAACAGCTTCGTCAAAGAGCGCTGCGTGGAGGTCAATACTACTGATAAGCTCACTAATGACTAACAATGCCACGTCAGTCCTGTCATTAAGGTCAACAGAGAGTGACACGCTGTCGGTTTCTCCAGCCAGGTATGGAACCGCGTCATCAATGGCTAGTTCCACTTCGTGCTGTATCTAATCAGGAGGGAGGGTGGCCTGCACGGCAGCGACAATTTCTTCCGTTGTTAAGTCAATGCCCAGAGGCAGCCCACCTGCTTCCTCTAGCTGCTGGTCAATAGCCAGGGTGAGAGCGTCCGTATAGAGGAAGTTGTAGATGTCCGCCTCAACCAACTGGTCTTTGTAGAACTGTTCCTCAAGGAACGTGTCGTTAACGCGCAAGGTCATCAGCGTGACTATCAGCAGGGGAATCATGAGGACGCCCAATCCAATTGCGATGAGCCTTCTAATCCAGATTATTACGCCCCTTACAGCTACGAATTTGAACGGTTGCGCCATTCTATGGAGCGGTCAGTACACCGCCAAGCTAACGTTGGACTCTAATTATATAACGATGTTGACCCTATCAATGTTGCAAGAATCCACTGAACTCACTGCCCGTTGCGTTTGGTGTAGCTCCTGTAGCCCATAGCTCGTGTAGAATGTTGAGACTAAAGGATGAGGTATTGGTGGAAACGATAGGCTCTGACAGAAACGAAGAATCCTCCCTTCCGACTGGGCAGCCGATGTCGCTGAGTGCCAGGTCACTGGAGTTGCTGGAGTTCCCGGCGGTGCTGGCACAACTTGGAGGCCATGCGTCTTTCGCCTTGGGGAAGGAAGCTGCGCTCGCTTTGACGCCATCGTCGAACCATGGCGATGTGGCTCGGCGACAGCAGGAGACTGCTGAAGCGCGATTTTTTATCGAAGCTAACGGAATTATGGATATGGGTGAAGCGGCGGACGTCCGGCTAGAAGCCAAACGTGCAGCCAAAGAAGGTATTCTCACGGGACTGGAGTTGCGTGCCATTGCGGAGACGCTAAAAGCAGGACGCATGGCAAGAGGCACGTTTCATCAGAGGTTGAAGGATTGTCCTGCTTTGGCGGAAGTTGCCGGCCGGATACCGGACCTGGAGGTACAGGAAACCAATATCGGCCGATCTATAAGTAAGAGCGGGGATGTGGAAGACGCAGCATCCCCTGCGCTTAGGAGCCTCAGGTCTCAATCGCGGATTGCTTATGGTCGACTGGAAGAGACGCTACAACGGCTGATACGCTCAGACAGAGGCCGTAATGTCCTACAGGAGCCGCTGATTACAGAGCGTAATGGTAGGTTGGTTGTCCCCGTCAAGGTGGAGATGCGCAGTCGATTGCCTGGCTTGGTGCACGATGTCTCCGGTAGTGGCGAGACCATCTTTGTGGAGCCTCTGGCCGCAGTCACTTTGGGGAACCAATGGCGGGAACTCAAACTTGCAGAGGGCAGGGAAGAGGAACGGATCCTCCGGGAGCTATCTGCCAGCATTGGCGATTACGCTGATGAAGTAGTGTTGACGCTGGAACTCCTTGCCAGATTGGACCTGGCCCTGGCCAAGGGGCGCTATGCCATGAGGTTGGGCGCCGTCCCCGCGGCCACAGCCGGGTCTGGTTCCCATGACATCCGCCTGGTGGCGGCGCGGCACCCGCTGTTGCGTGGCTCTGTGGTGCCCTTGGCTCTGGAACTTGGCTCCAGCTCAGAACACGAGGCGTTAAATAGCGAATCTTCAATCTCTCCTTCAGGCTCTTCACGAACCGTACTGCTGATTACAGGCCCCAACGGCGGGGGGAAGACTGTGACGCTGAAGACCCTGGGCTTGCTATCGTTGATGCATCAAACCGGCCTCCAAGTCCCGGCATCGGAAGGAACAGTGCTGCCCATCTTTGACCATGTCTACGCTGACATTGGCGATCAACAGAGTATTGAACAATCACTCTCCACGTTCACCTCCCACATGGCCAGCGTAAAGGCCATTCTGGCTCAGGCTACCTCACGCTCTTTAGTGCTTATGGACGAGTTGGGTACCAGCACGGACCCGGAGGAAGGCGCAGCCCTTGCAGAGGCCGTACTCCATAGGTTGTTGCGTGCTGGCGTTACTACTGTGGCTACAACGCACCTCAGACGCGTGTCTGCCTACGTGCAGAAGACTGAGGGAATGATAAACGCCAGCGTGGATTTGGACCCTGATACCTTTGAACCAACCTATGGCCTGACGGTAGGACTGCCAGGTCGCAGCTACGCCCTCACCATTGCCGTCCGGACAGGGCTTCCACCAGAGGTTGTGGAGCACGCCCAATCCCTACTCTCTCCGGAACACAGACGGGTGGACGAGCTGATAGCGGAGGTAGAGGACGAGCGTCAGGCGGCAGTGGAGAAGCGTGCTGAGGGCGAGGCCGTCCTTGCTGAGGTCCAAGAACTTCGACGAGAAGCTGAAGCGGAGCTTGAGCGGTTGCGATTGTTGGAAGTAGAGCAGCTTGATGTTGCCCGACATGACCTGCAATCCCAAGCTCAAGAGTTGATGGGCAAGCTTCAGGCGGCTGGGAGAGTGCTCCAGAACACGAGAACGGCTCCAACGGTGGAAGCCGTGGCTGAGATTCAACAGGCGGTGGCTGCTGTACAGAACGTGCGTAAGCAGCTACGGACGCGTTCTTGGCAGCCAAAGCGGGCGGACAGGGCTGCATGGTTGCAGAACCTTGCGGCGGGGGACATGGTCCGAGTGCAGGGGTTCCCGGGCGTTGCACAGGTCATTTCTGACCCAGATGGGCGGGGAATGGTTGAGGTAGCGGTGGGTTCCCTGCGGGCGCAGGTGCCCTTGGAGCATGTGCTTCATCGTGACCCAGGCGGTGCGTCTACGGCACCTACCCCCGCTCGGCGAAAGCCCAAGCCTCAAGTTGAGCCAGCAACAGACGAGGTAGGGAGTTTTCAGTCCGATAGTGGAGTGCTTATTGGGCCTACAACGGAGTTGGACCTGCGGGGCATGCGCGTAGATGAGGCCCTGGGCCAGCTTGAGTCGTTCCTTGATAAGGCCCTGCTGGACGGGTCATCCCATGTGCGGGTAATCCATGGAATGGGAACCGGAGCGCTCAGGGCGGCTGTGCGGGAGCGATTGGCATCGCACTCCCTTGTTAATCGATGGACACCAGAAGAGGGCCGCACCGCCGATGGCGCAACGATTGCCGACCTAGCCTAGCAAGTGAGCGCCTTGTCGTTCGTTGCATCATCCGCACTAGTCTGTGGTAGCTGTGCCACAATCCAGCGATACCCCATGCCGGTCTCTGTGCGGATGTACCGTGGGTTGCTTGAGTCATCCAACAGCTTGTGTCGTAGCCTGTTCACGAACACACGTAGGTAATCCACTTCTTCGCCGTATTCAATGCCCCAAACCTGTTGCAGAAGCATCTTGTGCGTCATCACCTTGCCCTTCTGCGTAACCAGCTCGCTTAGCAGACTGTACTCCGTTGGCGTCATCTTCACTTCCTTACCCTCAACAGTCACAAAGTGGAGGGCGAAGTTAATCAGTAAGTCTCCACTCTCAAACGTTGGCTCAGCGCGCACAGATATCCTTAAGTAGTTTCACCCTGCTCCATTAACCCACATACGCTAAAGCTTCAACCTCAGCATGCTTCGCGTTTTGCGTCTAACTCTCGGTCTTCCAGGATAACGCTTAACCCCAGAGCATCGCCTTCACCACAAGCCTTTGCCAGCAAAACTCCCGTGTCCGTGTACTCGGCGGTGAAGACTGCCTCCCCTCCCTCCAAGAACGGAGCCATGTCAGTGCACCAACCCTCTACCACGTAGTCCTCGGTCAGAGCCCAATCGAAGTAATCCACAAGGTCGCTGGCCTGCTCAGCATCGTTTTTCAAGCCAATGGAGAGGCCGCGTTGGTGGGCTTCATCAACCAGCCATTGATTGAACATGAGCTGGTCGTTGTACGTGAGAGGGAAGCTGGTGTCGTTGGTGTAACCGTCAATGTTGTCCGGCTCAATGGCGTCAAACCCCTTTTCGGTGCAGAGGTCCAACCGTGCTCTCATGGTGGGAGCTAGAGCATCGATGTTGCGGATGTCCAGCCACCGTTCGCCTTCCCATCCGTCATAGACCTTCCCAAGAGCTTCACCCGGGAACTCCTTGACGTCTGGCCTCCATTCTTCCCAGCTTCCGGCGTTCATATAGCAGATGACGTTGCGCCCTTGAGCGTGAAGACGTGAAACCAGGTCGGCGGAGACATCGAACGAGATATCGATGTCTCCGGTGTTGATCTGCCACTGCCAAGAGGTTCCTACGGCTGGCTGCCATATCCCAATGGTTGGTGCAACCGTGCTCTTAGCCTGAACAAGTGGGGGCGGCGCAACCTCTTCATCACTGTTATTGGAGCACGCCATGCCAATCAGCACCACGAGGGCTGCTACTGCAGCTAGAACGTTTCCGGCCCGTATAGCCATTAACCCACGTACGCTATTGCTTCTATCTCTATCAGGAACTCAGGCCTTGCCAGTCGCGAGATGACCACCAGCGTGGACGTCGGCGGATTCTCGCCAAAATACCTCGCTCTAGCTTCTCGCACCGCATCGATGCAGTCAGGGTTCACGATGTACGTTGTTGTTTTCACCACGTCGCGCACGGAAGCCCCCGCGGATGCCAGAACGATTTGCAAATTCTGGTATATCTGTTCAGCCTGGGCTGCGGGGTTATCTACACCCACTATTGAGCCGTCCGGTGCCACCGGAACCTGACCGGAAATGTAAATTGTGTCTCCAGCCTTGACCACGTGGGAATACCCCGTTGGCGTGTGCATATTGGCGGGGTTCAAGTGTTGTTTTGGCATGGTGCTCCTCCTGAAAGCAGTGTTTTTCCGATGGCCCTGGTATTATAGCCGCAAGCTACCCCCGCGCAGGCAAACTATAGCTATGACCCGGAGGCATGGATTGGACATTGGCAAGCTTCCCGCAGATTTGCTAGGAAAGCTGTTGAGCACAGCAAGTTCGACTGACCCTCGTGTGTTGCTCGGGCCGCGTGTGGGCGCTGACGCTGCTGTGATTGATATGGGCGACACAGTGCTGGTTGCCAAGTCCGACCCCGTGACCTTTGCGACAGACCGCATTGGTTGGTACACCGTGCAGGTTAACGCCAACGACATCGCTTGCCTTGGCGCGACGCCGAAATGGTTCTTGGCCACGGTGCTGCTGCCGGAAGGTGCGCCCCCAGCGTTGGCTGAGGAAATATTCGGTCAGATTACCGATGCGTGTGCCGGGCTGGGCGTTGCCCTGGTGGGTGGGCACACGGAGATTACCTATGGACTGACGCGCGCTATCGTCTCCGGACACATGCTTGGCGAGGCGAAGAAAGA
>Ga0114999_10000986_pt1 | contig 40895 bp, 67 predicted proteins | sample ArcticOcean_MG_C_3_FD_89820 | JGI IMG/M metagenome (GOLD analysis project Ga0114999, IMG submission 89820) | Marine microbial communities from western Arctic Ocean - ArcticOcean_MG_CB8_126 | ecosystem: Environmental > Aquatic > Marine > Oceanic | place: Arctic Ocean: Canada Basin | collected...
ATGCGGGCGTACATGCTGACGCTTGATGGGAAGGACCGCGAGTATTACCGCGAACTGGTCCGTCTTGGCGTCATGCTCGACACCCCGAACGCCGGTCAGCTTAAAGACCTGATGGACAACGGCGGCAATGAGATGTGGGGCGCGATAGAGCATTCCCTGAAGAAGAACTTAGGCGAGAACGTCGATGTGCCTATTGAGAAACTCCGGACGTTCAAGACGATCATCGATAAACTATATCGTGCGGGCGATGAGTTCTGGAAGATCATCGGCTTTGAAAGCCAGTTGGCCGACTACATGGCTGCTAAAAACATGACCCGCGCAGAAGCCGCGCCCATTGTGGCTGCAAGAGTTCGCCGGACAATGTTCACGTATTCCCAGACGGGTTCAGGGATGAAGTGGTTGGGCCGGTGGCCCGTCGTGGGACCCTTTGTGTCGTTCTCCTCAGAGAGTGTTCGCTCGACAATAGAAGGCGTCAAGATGATCCAAGAGGACTATGCGGACCCGCAGTTGCGGCATCTAGCCAGACGACGTGCGGTGGGCATGGCCGTCGCGCACTCTTGGATGTTTGGTCTGGCGGCGGTGAGCGCATCGATGTACGGCGTAGACGACGAAGAGTTAGAGGCGATCAGAATGCTGGGCAGCACATGGTCAGAGAACGCCAACCTCATGGTCGTCGGACGCGAAGAGGACGGCACGTTGATCACGTTGGATTTATCCTACTTGGATATGTTCAACATCTGGCACCGCCCGATCACCGCCATCATGCGCGACCAGCCTATAGAAGAAGGGCTGAAGGACGCCGTGATGGAGACGCTCAAGCCGTTCTTCGGGCCGGACATAGCAATACAGAACGTCGGTGAACTTGCGCTGAACCAGAAGATCAGCGGCGGACGTGTTTATAACCCCGACGCGCCAGCAGGAGATATATCTAAGGATGTTGGCGATCACATATTCAAGGGGCTGGGGCCGGGCGTCGGGCAGAACATCCGGCGCATAATGAAGGCACTGGACGGCCAACGCTCTCCGTCCGGCAAAGTCTATGATCTCAAGACCGAACTCATGGCAACGGCTGGCTTCCGGGCCAGCGTGTTCGATCCGAAACTGGCGCTTAACTTCCGGGTGAACGACTTCAAAGAGGGCTTGAGCAACGCCACGTCTTATCTTTATGGCGTGGCTGGGGATGTCAACCCAAGGGACGAGGATGAATTATTCTCAGCCTTCGAGAACGCAAACAAAATGCGGACGAGGGCCTACGAAGACTTCGCCAAGTTGGTCAACGCAGCGCGGAACGCAGGGGTCAGTGATCGGAATATCCGCCAAGTCCTACGCGCCGCCAACGTGGATAAGAAATACTCCGCCGCGCTGGCCCGTGGGAAAGAGATACCGAAGTGGAAGCTGGCGACTTCGTTCTTGAGAGGCAATATCAAACGCGCCAAGATACTCCTTGGCCGCGAAGTGTCGAGGGACCTACAGACCCGCAGACGTACCGTGAGGAAGATCGCACGGTCAAGCCAGTAGGTCTTTAAGCGGCGGAAGCAGTTCGTTCGTTCATACGCGAGATCACAGTGACGAACTCTTCGGGTAAGTACGTCAGGGCCTTATCCCGGATGTCAGCAGGTATTCCAAATATTGCTTGAGCAATACCCCCAGCGATAGCGGCGATTGTGTCGCTGTCCCCTCCAATTGAGATCGCATTGCGTATGGCATCCTCAAAGTCCGTCGCCTCCAGCGCACACGTAATGGCTTGCGGTACGGTCTTTTGGCAAGTCTCGTTATGCTTATAGGTCTCACGGATTTCATCGACACTCGGGGTCAGATCGTAGTCAAAATGCCACGAGATATAATCGCGGATTACCAGTGGGGTGTTCCCATGCCGTGCCAAATAGATCGCCATTGCGGTGGCTTGGGCACCTTTAATACCTTCCGGGTGATCGTGGGTGACTTCAGCGGAGGCTTGGGCAGTACCTAACACCTCGCCCTCATCCTCCAACCACCCAACGGCACTCACCCGCATGGCGGAACCGTTACCATAGCTGTTGTAAGGCTGGCGGTCCCAACTGTTGAGCCACTCAAGATACATGTTACCGTACCCGCGAGCGGAATACTTGTAGCTGTAGTGGGTTAGGCGTTCGGTAAGGTCACTGTCGCTGGTCAGCCAGTCGGCCACCGCAACGGTTAAGACCGTGTCATCTGTGAACTTGCAGTTTTCTCCAAAGAGCGGGAACTTCTTGGTCTTGATATTATCGAATTCGTAGATCGAACCAACAATATCCCCTGTGATTGCACCTATCATTGGAGGACCGTACTGCCGACGCTGCCCTTGCACCAAATATGCATTACCGGGGTCCCAACAGATGATTTCTGAGGTGGTTGGCGATGTCCTCGCCCATGGTGCCGCCGCTGGCCATCTTCACAGCCAGCCGTGGGTTCTTAACCAATCGCGCACATACATCCTCCACACCATCAGCGTAACCTTTAGATACAGGCGCTTCGCTCTCCACCGGCGCTTCAACTGCCGGGGGTGCAGAGGACACCGATAGGGCTTCGGCAACAGCCCCCCTGACGAAGTCGGCGGGGGAGATTTTAAGACCATCTGCGAACCTCTTTAATGCGTTGAGTGTATCAACAGGGAAGACGACGTTATACGTCTGGGTTTCCCCGTGCAGCTTCGACGGGCGATATTTGGACGGGGGCATTGGCGATCAACTCCTCTTGGCGGCGCAGGTGATAGACCAGTTCGATGACCATCCCGTAGGCCATTTCCCGGTCAATACTGAAACGGGTGAACTTGCCGTCAGGCAACGTAAGCTGTGCGTGGACCGTATCATCGACGCTGTCCGACTTCTGGAACACCATGGTGGGTTTGAGGGGGACGTGATCACTCATCGGCGGGCACCCGTGATTTCATCTTGTCGATGAACGGCTGAGTGAAGCCCTGATACGGCACGTTCTCCGGAATGGCCTTGCCACCCTTGCCCTTCTCTTTGACCCCGGCCTTGTCGCGGCACATGGAGTTGTAGATTTCCACCAGCGCCAGACCACGGTCATTGACCTCGCCGTTGGCCGGTAAGAACAACTGGACCGATCCTTCTTCGGTCACGATCAGGGCCACGTCATTGGGGTCGAGGCTGGTGTGGGTGGTGCCGGGGGCGACTTCCTTGAGTATTACATAAGCGTCACGGAAATCTCCGAACAGCGCGTCGATATGCTTCATTAGTTTAATCTTCCATTTTCGGGTTTATGTGTTGTTGCAGCAGCGAGGATGGTCTGCTTTATGGACCGCACGTCAGCGGCCATTGCGTCCTGCCAACCAAACATCCAGTACCACATGCCACCATCGGGGTCACTCAGGTACGGGTTGCTGGTCAAGGCCGCACCACGTTCGTAGGCCATGGCCCCTTCGTGATACTCCTTGGTGACATATTTAGTTTCCTTCTCCACCATCCAACGCCTTCTCTGCCAGCATGGCGTAAAACTCGACGCCCTCAGAGACCTTCGCGATGTCGCGTATCTCAATCAGCGCGTCCCTGAACCGGTCCCGCTCCGTCATGGTCTCTGCGAGAAGACCAAGGCCCTCTTTGAGGTCATTCATTGTTTATTCTCGTTTTGTGTGGGGGTTAAATCTAATTGGTCTAATGTATAACTATCGGGGGTCAATTCAGCAGGGGCAGTAACTTTACCCCCGGCTTTTACCCGCCCGTTAAGGGGTGGCTCAAAGAAACGGATTAGCGCACCCTCTATTCGGTCTAGTTCACACGCGGGGACAGGTAAGAAAAACGCCGCATTGAACTCTTTTTCTCGACTATGATTGATCAGTCTACTGGCTGTGTGAACACTTTGCCCGATGTAGGCTATTTCCTGATTTTGGACAAGAAAATATACCCCGCAAGTCGGCCCCACCCAATGAGAGACATCAAGCAACCCTTCAAGGCTACTAAGTTCTACAGGTATCTTAGTGACATCGATCATGGGTGACATACTTGTTCTGTGTAAGAACAGACGTGGCGGGACGTGTGCGCCTTCGTTCTCTTGTAGTATATTATTCGCCGCCCAAGCCTTAACATCTTGTAGTCGAAACAGCGGCTCTCCGTCATCAACCCGGTAGTGCGGCATAAAACCCCCCGCCGCCAAGCTATTCACTCGTTCAACAGATAAACCCAATGCCTCCGCAACATCCGTGGCCGGTTTAAATGAAGAGGGCCACCTGTTTGGCCCCCACGTCTCCAGCTTACTTGCTGGTAGCTTATCCATTATCGTTTTTCTCCAATGCTGTCATAAACCCGCCGGTGTAAAGGACCAGTACGTGCGCCTGAACACTGAGGGGGTGCCGGTTACAATATATGTCCGGGTCATATGCAACCCACCCTTGACCGCCGTCGAGAAGACCGTCCTCGAACACCTCTTTAGCTTCCTTGGCGGATAGCCACTTGGTGGTCATCGTTTATTCTCGTCCAATTTGTGATCGCCGCACCAGTCGTTCCCGAACACGGCGGGGTAGCCCTGCATGGTCGGCGCGTGACGGCGGCAGCGTCCGAAGATTGTCACCACTTCCGGGTTGTGCTGGTCGTCTGTATCCAGCACCGATGCCGGTTTAACTTTCTCCGCGAACCACATACAGGTGGTGCAGGTCATTCCGGCGCTACGGTGTTTCCATGGGTCGGTGTTAATGTTTCCCGGTCTGTCTAATGCAGTCATTATTTATCTTCCTTTCTTACTATGTGGAGGACACCGGAGTGGAAGCCACGCCCTTGTTGTAACGGGCCGACACCCCGGTCCCCACTAACCCGACAGGCCAAACTGAGCAGAAGGGATCGTCGGGTTGTTCATGTTTCGGAGTTCTCATCTAAGATCATTGCAATGGTCCGGGCGTACCCGGCGATGTCGATGACACTGTCCATGTGGTCCGGTGTCTCTGCCAGCCGCACGATCTTGACGATGATCATGTTGAGCGCGTGGCGCACGGCGGCGTTACGACAGTGGTTGATCATGGACTGCATATGGCCAATAGTGGTGAACCCCGGACCCGGAGGGCCGTAGTCCTCACCCCGATCTTGGGTGACTGACTGGATGGCGATATCGAAGGCGTCTGTTTTTGGAGTTTCCATTTGACTAGTCTTAAACTTAAGAATATAAAAGGTCAACTCTAATTTCAAAGAGGCCCCCATGCACTCCAAGAAAGAAGCCCTCAAGGAACTTGAAGCGGTCATCAAAGAATTCAAGCTGAACAAGACCGACGTGGGGGTAGCCATCTCCGGGAACAAGTCGTTCATGGACCTCATGCGCGATCCGAAAAAATCTATTACAACAACTACGCTAGACAAATGCTATCGGTATGTATTAGAACTAAGAGGTCAGGGAAAACTTAAACTTGAAAACTGAGGGGGCGCTCCAAAGATACTTCAAAAGCCAAGCTGCCAGCCACGGGATAATGTGGCGCAAGATTAAGTTCGAAGGCCAGAGTGGTTGCCCCGATATCCTGATCGCCCATAAAGGAAGAATTATATTTGTCGAACTAAAAAGTCCCACCAAGAAAGGCCGCTTATCCGAAATCCAAAAACGTCAAATCAAGCATTTCAAGAACGCCGGTATAAAGGTCCACGTAGTGGACGATAAGGAACAAGTAGATAATGTCATCAGCGAGATCACTGACCCCTAAACAGCTTTCCGCCATCGACAGACTAAGTACCCGCCGCTCAACCATCTTGGTTGCGCCCACAGGCGCTGGGAAAACAGTGATAGCATTAAGTGCTATCACCAAAGCAATCGCCGCAGGTAAGCTACACAAGATTATTGTCGCCTGTCCGGCCAAGGTTCTGGCGACGATGATCTGGCCGAACGAAGCGGCGAAGTGGGATCACCTAAGAAAAATCCGTATCGTCCAGCTTGAGGGCGACAGCGCCAAGCGCACACGCGGCCTGATGAGGACCAATGGCGTGGTACACATCATCATGGTCAGCCTCAACAACCTTGATTGGCTCTTGAACCAAGATCATGAGTGCGATGGAATTATTATCGATGAACTATCGAAGGCCGCTGGTAAACAATCCAAGGGCCTCAAGTCCAAACGCAAAGGAGATTGCTTTAAGTGGCGCGTCGGCATGACGGCGACACCCGTGAGCCAAGACTTCGAGAAGCTATTCCCCATGGCCCGGATCATCGACAAGGGCAAAGCCCTTGGGACCAACCGATATAATTATCTGAGCCGGTATTTCTATTCAGATTACATGGGCTACAACTGGACGCTCAAAGACGACGGCGCGACACGGATTACGGACAAGGTCAAGAAACTCATCTATCTGGTCGAAGACACCAAGAAAGAAGACCTGCCGCGACTGACCGAACGCACCATCCGGTTCCACATGCACCCCGGCACCCGCGAGGTCTACCAACAGATGAAGAAGCATATGGTGACCGACGATGTCGAAGCCGCCAACGCCGCCGTGGCCAGCGGAAAACTTCGTCAGCTTGGGAGCGGATTTATCTACAACGATCAAAAAGAAGTCACGGTCTACGACAGCAACCGGCGCGATAAGGCGGTGGACTGGTGGCTGGCGTTGGACAAACGCCCGGTGGTTATTTTCTATGAATTCGTTGAGCAGGGCGAGACCCTAGAGCGGGTATTTAATAAGTATTTATCGGCCAGTGTTGAGGAGTTCATAGCGGGTGAGGGCTGCGTGTTGCTGGCCCAGATCAATTCTATGAGCCACGGCGTGGATGGCCTCCAGCACGTCTGTAGCGACGCTCTCATGTATCATCCTATGTGGTCGAGGGACGCAACCGAGCAAGCGCAGGGAAGGCTCTGGAGAACCGGGGCCACCAAAGAAGTGACTATCACGACGCTGGTGTGCGTGGACACGCTGGATGATCTGGTGATGGCGCGGGTCGAGGATCGCACCGAATGGATGAAACTATTCACTGAACATTTAGGAGAATGATGTGTCCGAACGTATGAAAAACGCGATAGCGTTGGCCGACAAATGTTGGGAAAAAGCAGTCGCCGTCGCTCCTGATTTTGTCGAGCGGTACTTCGAGATCAATGAACAGTATCTAATGTCGAGGTCCATCGTAAACGGGGATGAGTTCACCAAGGCTTGCCGCCGCAAAGGACTACAGGCACCGAAAGGTGTACACAGCAACGTCTGGGTGTCGGGCGTTAGGGCTTTAACGTCCGTAGGGTGGATAACCAAGATAGATAAAGTGGTTCCGCTCGAAGCGCACAACCATATGCCCAGCGTCACACGCTACCGAAGCAACTTAGTAGAGGACACAAACGATATGCCTAAACACAGCAGACTTGGCCCATCGGGGGCCGCAGGGTGGATGGGGTGCGCCGGTAAGGTCAACGCCGAAAAGGCCTACCCCCGCGAAGAGAACATCTACGCCGCCGAAGGCACCGCCGCGCATGAGGTCGGTGAGAGGTGCCTCAAGAAAGGCTGGGACGCCGAGAAGTTTCTAGGCAAGGTCATCAAGGTGGCCGACTGGGAATTCAAGGTTGATCGGGAAATGGTCAACGGCGTCCAGATGTATCTCGACGTGGTGCGTGGTGACTACAAAGACATGGGCCTTCCTACCCCGATCCTCCACATAGAGAAGCGGCTGGATATGTCCGCCATCCATCCGGATATCTTCGGCACGTCGGACGCAGTCCTGCACACCACAAAACTTCTCAAGGTCCACGATCTGAAGTATGGCCGTGGTGTGGTTGAGGTGCGCGAGAACCCGCAGCCGTTGCTGTATGGCGTCGGCGCGATGCTGGAGTTCGACAAGAACAAAGAGATCGAAGAGATCGAAATGGTCATCATCCAGCCGCGCACGGCCAACCCGATCCGCCGCTGGACCGTGACCCGCAAATACATGAACGACTTCGCCAAGGAGGCCCGGAAGGCCGCATACGCCACAGAAGACCCCGACGCGCCGCGCACCCCCGGCGAGAAACAATGTCAGTGGTGCCAGCACAAACCGCACTGCCCAGAGGCCGAGGCGTTCGCGCTGGAAAAAGCCATGATTGAGTTTGACGATGAGGGTGATTTGATCATCCCGGAGGTCGAGGATATGGGTGATAACTCCCTATCTGAGGTTCTACGGTGGTCGGGCTATGTTCAGAGTTACCTCAAGGCCGTCGAGGCCAAGGCGCTCCAGATGCTGGAGCGGGGCGAGACGGTTGACGGTTTTAAGCTGGTCGATAAAAGACCTGTGCGTAGGTGGCTGGACGACAATAAAGCAGTCAAGGCGCTCAAGCGTAAGTACGGCCTACGCGCCGACGATATTTACCATCCCGGCGCGATGCTCTCGCCAGCCCAGATGGAGAAGCTATTAACCAAGGACCAACGTGACGACATGGATAAGTTGGTTTCGAGGGAGAGTTCAGGCACCAAGATGGTGCCCGAAGACGATCCCGCGCAAGAGGTTAGCGCGGGTGTAGCCAGCGATTTCGCTGACGATTAACCAAGGCAACAAGGAGGGCAAGATGCCCACAAAGACACCACTAGCCAGACTTAGTTACGCAAAACTCCACACGCCGGAACAGGCTCAGAACGGCAAGGATAAGTATTCTTGCATGTTGATTTTTGATCCCGGTACGGACCTTGAGGCGCTCGAAGACGCCGCATGGGAAGCCGCCATCGAACATTATGGCAGCGAAAAGAAACTGCCGTCTGGCATCAAGAAGAAGAAGCTGGAAAAAGGTTCCGGTTGGCCCTTCAGGGATGGCGAAGATCAAGACGGTAAAGATGGCCACGAAGAAGGCGGCATCTACATCAACGTATCCACCTACGGTACGGCCCCCAAGGTCGTCCGCAAGGAAGGCGGCGTGATGCACAAGGTCGAAGCGGACGAGATCAAGTCCGGTGATTATGTGAAAGCCATGATTACGGCCAAGGGTTTCAAGGTCGATGGCAACTCCGGGGTTACGTTCTATCTGGGGAATGTTCTCTACGTCAAGGCGGGTGATCCGCTGGGCGGCGGCGGGACTGACCCGAACGACGACTTCGATGAAGATGCGGACAGCGAGGAAGCTGAAGACATCGACGTTGACGACGATGAAGATGACATACTATAACAACTGATAAGCCTACACGGGGGGAGGCGTCTTTGTCTCCCCCCTTACCTTTCAGGAGATTTAATATGTCTAAGCGGTTCCGACACGGCATGTGTAAAACCACTGTCTATAAGGCGTGGCTCAACATGAAGGCACGTTGTAATAATTCAAACAACCCGCAGTACCACAGTTATGGTGGGAGAGGGGTATCAGTCTGCAAAAGATGGCATGATTTTAAGAACTTCTTTGAGGACATGGGTGCCCCACCAAAGGGAACATCTATAGACCGGATAAATAACAACAAAAACTACACCCCCAAAAACTGTAGGTGGGCAGATGTAAGCACACAGAACAACAACCGACGAGATAACAAGTGGATAACTTGGAGGGGTAAGACCCAAACACTGGCCCAGTGGTGCAGACAGACGGGGGTCAACTACCAACTAGCGTCGCAGCGTTTATTGGACGGCTGGCTTATAGAGAAGGCGCTGTCTCCTAAGTTATACCTCGCAAAGGAACTGACCTTTGAAGGAAGAACACAAAGTATGTCGGCTTGGTCTAGAGAATTAGGCTTAAACAGTGGGGCAGTATCCATCCGGTTACAAAGAGGCTGGTCAATAGAGAGAGCCTTAACAAAATGACTGACACGATATTATTCAGCTTTGTAAACGTCGGCACCGGTTTCGTTATTAGCTGGCTGCTGGCCTATTACGTCATCCCTATTGTGTTCAAGGTCGAGCGGCAAGTGCGTTCCGCCACCAAGATCACGTTGATATACACGGTGGCCGCGATTGCGCGGAACATCATTGTGTTTGGGATGTGGGTATGACTGACATATTAAGAGCCGACTTCGAGACACGGTCTATCATTGATCTGCCGAAGACCGGCGTGAACATCTACGCCGATCACCCGTACACTGATGCGTGGTGCATGGCGTATGCGTTTAACGATGAGCCGGTGAAAATATGGATCAAGGGTGAGCCGCTACCAGCGCGGATTGAAGCGCACATCATTGACGGTGGTTTGTTTGGCGCGTGGAACGCGCACTTTGAACTGGCCATCTGGAACAAGATCATGGTGGTGCGCTATGGCTGGCCCCCGCTGGATGTGCGGCAGTGCCGCTGTTCAATGATGATGTCGGCGGCGATGAGTTTACCGCTGGGGCTGGATAAATCTACCCAAGCCCTCAACCTGAAGATCACCAAAGACATGGCCGGGCATCGGCTGATGATGCAGATGTCGAGACCGCGCAGGATCAACGAAGACGGCACCCCTGTTTGGTGGGATGACGATGGCCGCAAGAACCGCCTTTATGAATATTGCAAGACAGATGTCGAGGCGGAACGCGCCGCAGCATCAAAACTGCGTCCGCTTAGAGCCTCTGAGGCCGATCTCTACGTACTGGACTACGAAATAAATCAGCGCGGTGTCCCTGTGGACCTGTTAAATACCCGCAAATTGATCAAATGGTGCGGAAACCAGCGCAATGACCTCGACAAGCAAATGCGTAAAGTCACCAAGTCCAAGGTCAATTCGTGTTCCGATCTGGTCGGCCTCAAGGCATTCGCCGGGGTGTCCAGCGTGGCCAAGGCGTCCCTAGAAAAAGCCATAGCGTCCAACAAGGGCCGCATCCAAGAGGCCCTGATGTTGAGGCGCGACTACGCCAAGACTTCCACCAAGAAGCTAGAGGCGTTTGATCGCGGCACCATGGACGATGGGTTCATGCGCGGCATCCTCCAGTTCTACGGCGCAGAAAGCACAGGCCGCTGGTCTGGCCGACGTGTCCAGCCCCAGAACTTTCCACGGCCAGAGTGTGATCAAGATGAGATCGAACGCCGCATCAATGAGTTCGATTTCAAGTCACTGGCCGAGGTCTCTGACTGCTTAAGGGGCATGATCGCCGCACCAGAGGGTGAGGAATTGGTTTGCAGCGATTTTAATTCCGTTGAGGCGCGTGGGCTGGCGTGGATGGCTGGTCAGCAGAACGTCCTGAAGGCGTTCATTGATGGGAAGGATTTATACAAGGTCGCCGCCATGGATATTTACGGCGCGGATTACGACGACGTGACCAAGGACCAGCGTCAGGTCGGCAAGGTCGCCTGTATAGCGGAAGGGGAGTTGGTCCTCACAGATCACGGGCTTTGCCCTATTGAGAAAGTCCGTAGTTGCGCTAGGGTATGGGACGGCGTAGAGTGGGTGAAACATGACGGGCCAATATTCAAAGGAGTGCGTGATGTCATCACCTACCAAAATCTCACCGCGACAAAGGACCATGCCGTCTGGACAGCCAGTGGACGGCAAGCCTTATTTGACGAATGCGCCCGGAACGAAATCCCCCTTGCAGAGACCGGAAATGGTGGGCTTGCAATTCGGTTGGGTGAAAGTGATATCCCCATCAGTGATGAAGAAAAACGGGTCCCGGCATCTACGTGTCCGGTGTGTGGGTTGTTGCGTGGAGAAATGGATAAATTTATACAACCTGTTGAAGAACAAAACCAACGGGTGCCAGAGTTGCTCCCAGCCGAGGCGCATCCCCAAATGGTTGGATCGCCGTCTAACGGCGGCGAAGAGGCGATGCACCAACCAAGGGGACCCTTCGTGGAAGAATTACGGGGCGCGGGGGATCAAGTTCAGGTTCTCGTCGGTGTTGGAAGCGGGGCTGTGGATACAGGAGAACCTTGGCCTTCACCGGGATTGGGAGATAGACAGGATCAACAACAACAGGCACTACGAGCCGGGGAACCTGCGTTGGGCGACACGCGGACAGCAAATGCGGAACACCCGAAGATCAACATTACCGAGCAATTGGGAGTTCAAACAGAGCGAGTGGCCTTACGCGAGAAACACCGTTCAGCGGAAGTTGAGAAGCGGGTTGACCCGCAAGCAAATACTCGCCCAAGCAGAACTGGCAGTGGTGGAAAAGCGCAAAAAGTGGCGGGTCATCCAAGAACGTCTCGCGTCTATGACCTCTTAAACTGCGGCCCCCGGCACCGGTTTACTGTGTCTGGGGTGCTTGTCCATAATTGCTTGGCACTGGGCTATCAGGGGGCCAAGGGCGCGTTCAACGCCATGGCCGTTGGATATGGGGTGCAGTTGAAGGACGATCAGGTCGAGAAGATCGTGGAGAACTGGCGCAAGGCCAACACCCACATAGTCAATTGGTGGTACGACTTGGAGCGAGGGGCCACCAAGGCCATCAACAATCCGGGTACAAAGGTGAGTGTTGACCGGACAATACTCACGCATAAGCGTGGGCATCTGTGGCTCAAGTTGCCATCAGGTCGGCTGTTGTGTTTCCCCAGATGCAAGATGGCACCGGTCACCAAACCGTGGGGCGGCAGACAAATGAGTATCACCTACATGGGCGAAAACTCATTCACCCATAAAGTCGAGAGGCTGTCCACATACGGCGGCAAGATCGCGGAGAACATTGTCCAAGCATTGTGCAGAGATTTACTCGCTGAAGCGTTAATAAGGGTTGAGGCGGCTGGGTATCGCGTGGTGATGCATATCCATGATGAGATCGTCGCGTATCTGCATGACGGAGGATCGCTGGAAGAGTTCGAGAACATCATGGCTGAGGTGCCTGAGTGGGCTGAAGGTATGCCAATAGCCGCAGAGGGCTGGACCGGACGCCGATATCGAAAATAATTTGCTATAACTGGCACTAACCATCTATAGTAAATAGATATCAAAATATACGGAGTATTTAAGTATGAAATGGCTAGATATATCTGGGTGGGAGGGCGCGTACCAAGTCAGTGATGGAGGGCGGGTTCGCTCTCTTGACCGTATGATAGTGGCAGGACAACCCCACGGTGGGCGGGGTGAACGTAGCTATAAAGGAAGGATGCTGACCGCTTACGTTTCTGGCTCAGGATATCCTATTGTTTCATTTACCGGCCCCGGTAAGAAAAGAGAGTATCACAACGTACATCGGTTAGTTCTTGAAGCCTTCGTTGGCCCATGCCCCCCAACGATGGAGTGTTGCCATTATGATGGCAACCGCACCAACAATAAGCTGACTAACCTCCGGTGGGATACCCGCTCAAACAACGCGCTGGATGCAAACAGACATGGGACCCGAAACGCAGCAAAAGGTGAAGACGCCCACTGGGCAAAACTCACTGAGAAGAACGTCAAGTATATACGCGCCAACGTAGATAAGTTGGGCCAGCGGGAAATGGGCCGAATGTTTGGCGTCACACACGGCACGATAGGGTTGGTCTTAAAAGGCCAAACATGGAAGCACGTTAAATGACCCCAGAAAAACTAGCAGAGAAACACCTATTCAAAACCCGCGCCTACAAAGATAACCACGGTGGCGATATAGGGGCGTGTGCCAAAGCCATCGTTGAAGGCAAGGCAGCATCCTTCGAGGCTGGCATCGGGGTAGGCCGCATTGAGGAGCGTGATGACATAATTACCTATATCGAAAGCACAGACCTTGCTGACCTTTGGAAAGAAATGTTTGTCAAAGCTATCAGGGCGCGGGGGGAGGATAAATAAATGACCACGAACTACAGCACAAACTGGGTCGAGAAGATGGCGCGGTATAACCAATCCAATAAGGACGTGGATTTAAGCCGGGCGCGGATCGACGCGCATAACGCCTTCGATATCTTCTGGCAATTCGGGGACATGACGCGCAGTCAGGCGTATGGCTGGTTGGCCAGCAAGATGTCCTTGGCCAAGGTGGATTGCCACATCGGTGAATTCGATAAGCGCGAGTGCGCTTGGGTGATAGAAATCTGTGAAGGAGAGATGGGATGACCCACCAAGATTTGAAAGAACATAAATCAGTAACGCTCAGAATGCCGCAAGAGTTAATAGACCGTATCAAAAACAGTGCAGGGTTCAGTGGCCGCACTGTTAGCAGAGAAATCGTATACCGAATGAAGCACAGCTTAGACCGATTTGATCAGTTGGAAGTTAAGACTGAGTGCGTAATAACAGAACGTATGCCAAGCAAAGAATGTCAGGCAAAATTTAAACGTATGGGGACACGGTGATGACCATTGAAGCAATCGAGACCGAATACAAAGGCTATAAGTTCAGATCGCGCTTGGAGGCAAAATGGGCTGTGTTCTTCGACGCCATGGATTGGGTGTGGGAGTATGAACCTGAAGGCTACAAGATGGAGTACAAGGGCGAGATCATCCGCTACCTGCCAGACTTCAGACTACCCGACAAAGGTGCCTATGTTGAAGTCAAAGGCCCTGCGCTGAACGCCGCTGATCGGCTGAAGATAGAGGCGCTCACGCATGAGACCAACGCGCCTGTTTATCTATTGAGCGACATCCCAGAGGAAGGGGTGCTGAAGCCGTGGGATATATGCATATGCCCGGATGAAAACCATGACCTCGACGGGTTTGTATTGTGGATGGAGTACGAGCCATATGAAAACGATATGGTAGCGGAATATGTGGCCGCGTTGAAGAAGGCGCGTCAGGCGCGTTTTGAACACGGTGAAAAAGGCTGATGTTAAAAGCAGACGGATTAGATGAGGCCATCATCGGTGTCGGGCGGCGATGTTCGCAGCCAGACGTGCTGGTCTATGACACCAAGCGGGTGCTGAGAATTTTAGTCGGGCGCGATGGTATGTCGTGGGAAGAAGCCGAAGAGTTTTTTGAGTTCAATATTGTTGGGGCATGGGTGGGGGATGAGACGCCTTTATTCATGGTGCCATACGAAGAGGGAGAAGAAGAATGACAAGGAAGAAATTTGCAGGGGCGTTGGCCAAGAAGGGCTTCAAGATATTCAGGCTCAAGTCAGGCAAGAAAACTCCCGTCGCTACAGGGTGGCAAGACGAGGCTGGGCCAGACGGTGCGCCGTGGGCCAACGGGCGGGATTATAACATCGGTGTGATGTGTGGTGGTCGGCTGTTGGTGGTGGACATCGACATGAAAGGCGGCATCGATGGTGAGGCCAATTGGCTGGCGTTGACGATTGAGGAGAGTTTGTTTCAGGTGGCGACGCCTACGGGTGGTCGGCACCTTTATTACATAGTCCCTGATGGCGTGGAGATAAGTAATTCCGCGTCGCGTATCGCTGATGGCGTGGATATCCGTGGCGTCGGTGGCTACGTCGTTGGACCCGGATCGATCATTGATGATGTTGAATATACAGTGATCAATACTGGTGCGAAGATGCTTGAGGCCCCGCAGAAGCTGCTTGATATGTGTACCAAACCTAAACCCCGTGACGATAAGCGTGATCAGGCCGTGGGCGAATTAGATTTGGCCGAGAACCTAGATCGCGCTGATGAATATCTCAAGGTCGCCCGCGAGAGCATCGAAGGTGCGGGCGGTGACGCGAATGCTTTTGCGGTGGCCTGTAAGGTGCGCGACATGGGTGTATCTGAAGGAGAATGTCTGGACCGGATGCTGGGGGATTGGAACTCAAGATGCTCACCGCCGTGGTCCGGCGATGAACTCGCCGTCAAGGTCAAGAACGCTTACGCCTACGCCGGATCGCGCATCGGCGCAGACACACCGGACGCGCAGTTCGCAGACGAGCCGGATAGCGAAGAGGTGGAGAAGCGGCCCATGTCGGCCATAGATTTGATGTTCCATAGTCACTCGCTGATAACTTTAGGGAACAGCTATCTGGTGCTGGAGGAATACACAGACGAAACAGGCCGCGCAAAAATAGAGACCTATGGGGAGAAGGCGTTTCATATGGCCAACGTCGATAAGTTTTATATTGATGACGATACAGGCAAGAAGATATTTCTGTCGCGTGTCTGGATCATGAACGAAAAGCGTCGCACGTATCATGGGTTCACTTTTAACCCCAAGACGATTGGGCCGGTGGGCAGATGTTATAATCAATGGCGGGGGTTTGAGTATTCCCCGGCCAATATTGACATGAAGGCGGCTAAAAAGGGCTGCGATAAATACTTGCGGCACATACGCGATGTGGTCTGCGGCGGCAACGTGTCGGATTATAAATGGATCATGAATTACTTTGCTCAGATGGTCCAAACACCGTGGAAGAAACCCGAAACGGCTATTGTTATTACAGGCCGCAAAGGCGCAGGAAAATCATTGACGTTTGATGTGATGGGACACTTGGCCAAGGATTATTATATACTAACCGCTGACAAGCGCATGATGCTGGGGAACTTCAACTCGCACATGGAAAACGTCATCGTGTTCCAATTCGAGGAAGCCTTCTGGGCTGGGGACAAAGCCGCAGAGGGTAAACTCAAACTGTTGATCTCCGGCAACCACCACATCATTGAGCGCAAGGGCTACGAGCCATATATGGTCGGGAACTTTGCACGGGTGCTTATCACTTCCAACAGTGACTGGGCAATACCTGCAACATTTGATGAACGCCGGTTTGCGGTATTCGCTTGTCTGGGGTTACGCATCGGCGATAAAGCATACTTCAACGCTATATATGGCCAGCTTCAGGCCAATGGCGGCGCAGGATATAAAGCCCTGATGACCGTATTGATGGGCTGGGATGTTGACCAAACGCTGGTCCACGTCCCGCCAAAGACCCAAGCCTTGGCTGACCAGAAGCAAGAGACCTTGTCGCATGTAGGCAGTTGGGTCTACGCCTCGCTGGAGAGCGGGGCGCAAATAGGCGCAGATGGGGGGTTCGATGAGGGGGAAGGTTGGCTGCAATTGGTGCCGGGAAATGAACTACATTCGGGCTACAAAATGCACCTAAAGGAGGGGGGATTTCGCTATCCGAAACCTTTGAACGGTTTTGGTAGGGAACTTATTTCGATCTTAGGCGAGGCGTGTTGGCGAGATCAGAAGCATTTAGACGGTAAAACACGTCGGGTTTTTAGATTTGCGCGGCTCGAAGATTGCCGAAAAGCCTATGAAAAATGGTTTGGGCACGAGATTGACTGGTGAAAACGTGATGCGGGATTAAGTGTAATGCGAATAGTGCTTAAGTACCAATGACTTACAGATTATCCCGGAAATACAGTTTTTTGGCGCAACTTCTCTGGGGAAGTGTGTGGGTGTATACATCCCTGTTTATATACCCCCTAACTTAAAATAAAAAGATATAAAGGGATAACCGCGAACACCCTTGGTCAGCTTGAGGTGTAGAGATCGCATTTACGAAAAGCTGCTGGGATGCAGTGGGATGGAGAAACAGGGCGGAACCACATAATGGCTCCGCCCTGTTGGGGTTAGTTATCCATCTACTTGTTAAACCATTCGTCATGTTTAGCCCACGCATTACAAACCCAACACGCTGGCTCAAACTCATCACAGCGCGGCCCCCATATCCGGTGGGTGTAAAGCCACGAGATGATGTGGTTTATGAAGTCAGTCATCGTTCGTCTCCCTGTTTGTTGTACCAGTCTAGGAAGGCTTCAGATCGCGCAGGGAGGGCCTTCTTTAGTTTTGGGGGCACCCGGACCCCTATTTCATCAAGGATGCGCTCTAGCGTGGCTCCTGTGGAGCCAACGAAGTGATTAGAGTGCCACTTGGCGGTGACGGCCTTCCGGGTCTGGACCATCCACTGGTTAGCATCATAAGTGATGCGGCACTGAGGGGATAAGGTCGCGACGACTTTTTCAGGTGCTGGCATCTTGGGCCAATCCTTTCTTGATCAGATGGATGATTTGTTTGGAGACTGAGCGTTCTTGGGCGGCGGCTTGCTTGTCAATCAGATCGCGCAGGTCTTTGGGTAGGCCAACGCTGGTGAGGACGGTGACGCTGGCGGTGGCTGGTTTAGATTGCTTGGGCATTGGATTGTTCCTTATCGCGGCGCACGACATCGTCGCGCTTGAGTTTCCAGATATAGCGCATGTCTACGTCGTCGCAGTTGGTCATGGCTTCGGTGAAGGCTTGGTATTGCCGGGCCAGTTCCGGGTTCTTGATGGCGCGGGTCATGATGCTGACCTTAACCGTTGGCGGTCCAAGGCGATTCTGACGGCGTATTCGACGGTGCCCACTTTGGTGTGCATGGCTATTAGCTGATCTTCGGTGAGGCCAAGGCTGATCAGCGACTGATCAATATCGATGCGGCCATTGGTGTCATCCCAAGCGAGGCGGGGATCGGTGTACTTCTCCGGACGTTGGAGGATACCGTTGACCCTTTTGTTTGTGCCCTTTCTGGATGAACGGGCGTTGCCCTTGGCGCGGGGGGTTGGTGCGGGTGCGGGTGCGGCGTCGCCGTTGGGGATAGGTGAGTGTTCTATCCGCATGACAACAGGTGCGAGGAGGTCCAGTGCGGCGGAGACTTCGCCATAGCTGCGGGTGGTGGTGAAGGTAGCGGTGACTTGGTTTAGCTTAGACATTGGATTGGGTGTCCTTCTTCTTAGGGGTTAAGGCTTTCTTGAGGCCGTCCTTGAGGGCGGTCTCTACGCCGTCACGCTTGATGGCGTCGGTGATGTCGATGGGCTTTCTGCCCGGCATGTCGATGATGAAGGTTGGCATTTCACATAGTCCTTTCGATCTTGGGTTGGCGTTTGCGGTCATACTTGACCTTGGACGCGACGATGCGCTTGCGGTACTTGGGTGTTCGCAAGTCACGGGCGATGGGGTTGTGCTTGGGCGGGGTCATGGCGTTATTCCTTTTCTTTGATCCACAGTCCGCCGTCTTCGGGATCGAATTTCATTTCGATCTTTCCTTTGGCGGCTTGAACCATGGTGTAAAATTGAAAGCCACATTCTTTGTGGAGGTCTCTGATCACATAATGCTGGTACAGGATCAGGGCGATGGCGGCGGTGAGGGCGGCGATGGTGATTTCCATGCTAAGTCCTTTCAACTAAGGGTTAATTCAATATTCGTTAGTCAATACACAAATGAATGAAATATTCTGTAGGCGGCGACGAAGTTTTCGAAAACTTCGCCTACCCCATAGGGTGACCAATTAAGGCACGTCCCGAAATATTATCTTGTGACTAAATTCACCGGGGTATACGTTTACGTATCCCCCGGCGAGAATAGATTATATCCCTACAGAACAGCGTGTTTGTTCCCCAAGATAAGCTTGGCGCGTTCAAGGCTGCGCTGGGTGTTGAGGGCGTCGAGTTCGGCCCGTTCAACATCAGTCAGGACGTTGTCGGGGTCGGGGTGAGGGTTGATGATCTCCCCGGTGCATAGGGCGACGGGGCACCTGACCACAGCCCACACATCGTGATACACGTCTGTTTTGCTGTGGCAGACGGGGCACTGGACTTCGTAGGCCATTGCCGCATCGATGGCGGCGTTGGCCAAGGCGTGACCATCGGCGGGGGCGTCAGGGGTTATGTCACCTCGCGCCATAGCCAAGGCGACGGCAATTTCCTGCATGTGATCGCCATCGGGGTCTTTGATCATGTCGAATTCGATCAGGTTCTGGAGGGCGGTGACGAGGGTGTCGATGATCTCTTGTTGTTGGTCGGTCATGCTTTGGCTTCCTTCTTTCCTGCCTTGCGGAGGCGTTTGTTGAAGTTACGTTTGGCGTATTTGCGGAGGTGTTTCCACCAGTTCGCGCCATCGTTTATGCGAACGCCTTCAATGGGTTTAGCCATGGGGCTGGGCCTTTCAAAAGGGGTGATTGACGCTGACGGTGTTGTCGAACGGCACGTTGCGGGTGTGGGTGCCATCCAGTGAGGTGATGGATAGGCCAAGCTGGCCGTTGAAGCACGGCATGAGCCACGGCCCTGCCGGGTCGCTCCACCAAACGGTGCCGTGGTCATGGCATAGCTGGCGAAGCCGGTTGGTGTTTGGGTTGATGGTGACTTGGGTCATGGGGTTGGCCTTTCGTGTCTGATTGATGATCGGATGGGGTTAGGCTGAAACATACGCAAGACGATAGTCTCCAAGGTCTGCTATCGTCGCTGTGCTGAACCCCTTGGTCAGGGTCACGATCCCGGCGGCGTTGAATTTACCGTTGCGGAAATCGCTCCATCCGGCATTGATAAAATCCGCAATTGTCTCTGATGTTTTTGTGACGGGCAGAGTGCTATCGGGATTTCCAATTTCCGAAATAGCAGATTGAATATCATCTTCATCTAGCACTTGACCGCTAAAGTCTGCGAAGAATTCTACGGCGGCTCTTATGGTTACTTGGGTCATGGCGTGGGTTCCTTTTCACATAGTGAATGATGGCCCCCGGCTTGCGCCGGGGGGTTGAGGTTAGTCGAACTTAACTTGAACAATCCGCCCGAAGGGAGGATCGCCTTGGTAGAAAGCCCCGGTGGTCGCCCAGATTACTGAGCAGTCAGGCTCGTCGGGATAGTGGTTATCGCCGCCATCGGTGAAGACGATGATCAGGTCGAGGTCATCCATCAGATCGTTATCAGTCAGATAATCGAACCCGGCCCGAAAGTCTGTGCCCCCGGCGCGTTCCCGCTTAAGGGTTAGCTCGTCGCCGGGTTCGATGAACTCATGGCTGTTGGCCTTGGTGTCGAATTGAACGCTTACGATGCTCTCCGGTTGGATATCTTCGGCGATGTTCAAGAGGTCGCCCATGAACTGGGAGAATTCTTTGGTATTCACCGAGCCGGAGGCATCAGTCAGGACCGCCATCGGCCCCATGCCTTCCTTGGTCCTTCCCGGCGTCACGAGGCGGCTTCCCGGTGTCCGCCTGTTTTGCTTTGAAAAGCAGTGATCGGAGATGATGGTATCGTTCATCTCTTCTTCGATCTCATCCTTCCAGTCGCGGGAAGGCTGGGTTGATGCGGTCACGGCTTGGCCCAAGATACCGGGCATCTGGCCCCGGCGTTTGGCGATGTTGGCGGCGGTTGCCAAGGTCTGCGTGAGTTCTTTCACCGCCTCCCCGACTTCCTTGGCGGACATGGCCTCTCCCTCTTCGTTTGTCGGCTCTTCCAGTATTCCCCAAGGGCATGGCTTATTGCCATCGTCGCCGTTGTTGCCATCGTCGCCGTTATTGTCATCGTCGCCATCGTCGCCGTTATTGTCATCGTCGCCATCGTCGCCGTTATTGTCATCGTCGCCATCGTCGCCGTTATTGTCATCGTCTTTTTCGCTGTCCTCCTCACGTTTCAGCAGATTATAGACGGTTTCAAAATCCATCCCGGCGAACTTCGGGTCCATGATGGCGTCCTTTGGCATCCGGTAAGCGTCATGCTTAAAGTTGCCGTATTCGATCAACCAGTCCTTGGATAGCTGGCGGAACTTGGCGTCAGTGATTGCCTTATGCATACCCATCCGGGTGATCAGGATGTTGACGACATGATCGGCGGCGATGTTCGAGATGCGGTGGTCCCGGCCCTTGAGGCGGAAATTGTGCATCAGGATTTTGTGCAGGACTTCGTGTATCAGAACGAAGGTTGTTTCCGGGCGGGTCAGTTCCTGATCGACAAACAAGGGGTTGATGAACAGCGATGCGCCGTCCGTTGCCATCGTGCCGCTGTCGGTCCATTTGACGCTCATGCTGTGCATGGGTGTCGCGATGAAGCACTCGTTTTTGATGATGAATTGACGGCCTTTTGATACCTTCTTTTCGGCACGTTGCTGGACGGCGGTGTCGGTGTTTGTTTGGTCTAACATGATGTTGCCTTTCAATATTGGCTGGTGAATAACTAAAGCGGGGCCGGGAAATCACATAGTCCCGGCCCCTAATATCAGGCGGCGTCCCGATCAGCGTCTCCAAAGACGTTGTCGAGATCAGCAATAATTTGCTCTGTTTTATCCGCCGTTTCTTCCCGTACCTTGGCGGCGTCTGCTTCGCGCCGTGCATCAGTCCGGTTATCGCCCGGCTTTTTGTTGCCGCGCAGATCGTCTGCACTGGTTTGGGTCAAGTGCTTGGCAATATCCTGCGCCAGTTTAGCCAGACGCTGATCCCCGGTGATGTTCAAGGCGGGGAGCAGATCGCAAAGCCCTTTCATGTGATCGATCTGCGTATCCTTGAAGGACCGTTTGCGTTTGGTGCCCTTGATGCTGTCGCCATATTCGCGAAGGTTAACGAGCATCTCGCCCAGTTTTTCGCGGACGGTCTCTTCGACGTGATCCAACACGCCCTTGAACCGTGCCGCTTCCTTGGCCTTGGCCTCGTTGCCGATATCGTCCCGCATCTTTTTGCTCAGATTAAGGACGGCGTTGTCCTCGCCCCGTGCCAGAACTTCTCGCTCAAGGTTGAACTGGAACTTGGCCCGGATTTCTTCGGGTGAGGGTATCAGGCTGGCGTCATACGTGGTGCCGCCCTTCGCTTCAGCATCTGCCAAAATGCCGGGCAGGGCTTGGATGAATTCCCCAACCAGTTTATCGTGCTTTTCTTCCAAGTTATCCATGACCGTTTCGAGTTGAGGTAAGCCTTTAGTCGTAATGATCCAGTAACCGCCCTTGGCCTTATCCCAAGGCCCAGCCATTGACCGAAAAATGTTGGAGGCCACACCCTGATTTTTGGTGATGGCCTTGAACTGCGGCTGGCCCGGATCGATCAGTTTTTTATACACACCTAACATGCTGGCCTTGGCCCCGGTTTCCTGCACTAGTTTGGCGGACGCCTCTTTGTCCTTTTTGGTGATGCCCCAAGCGGATTTGGTGAAGCGCACCAATAATGCGTGATTGTTGAGGCCATATTTGTCAGAGAGAGAATGTACTGTATTTGTCATGATGATAGTCCTTTCAGGTTGAATAAGTTGGGCCGGGAGATCACATAGTCCCGGCCCGTTTGATTACTTGCCCAAAATTACGTCCGGGTTGTCTGCTCTCCATTGGGTTGCCGCTTCGCAGTCAAACAGGTCTGCATTTTGACCGAAGAGATCGTGCATACAGGTGGTTTCCACGTCCTTGTGGATGCGGCCCAGATATTGGATGACCGCTGGCATCTCTTCCACCTTGCTGGTGTTGTATGAGATGATGCCAATCACCGCATACGACAACGCCAGCTCTTGGCTTGCCCCACTGGTGGGTGCCGGGGCTTCCAGCGGATCGGTGATGATCTGGTTCCAAGTTGGGATTTCTTGGCCGCTTGCGATTAGCTTGCGGTATCCTTCCAGTTCGTTGGCGATTGTTGTGCCAACAAAGCCAGCAACCAGTTTTTCCCTGAATACTGGATCATCAACCTTGGTCCCGACATCACTTGCGGCGGACAGGGAACGCATGGAGCAGTGAGCAACATCTCCGCGATTAAAAATGTTAATCACTTCAGGCCGTGCCCGGACGTAGCCGACAGTGACACGGTCACCGCCATTAGCCAGTTCATACGCTGACCAATCTTTGATTGAGGGCACCATCTCAATATGGAAGCAACGGTTCAATAATTGGTTGCCAACACGCTTCGCTGATCCCCGATCTGAGACCCTGTTCCCGGCGAGGATTATCTGCCATCCTTTGGGGAACTGGTAGTTGCCAATGTGACCGTCCAAGATCAACTGGCTATATCCGGCTTGAACGAGGTCCGGGCCGTCCGGGAATTCATCTAATAACATGATGCCTTGATGCCCGTCCCGCTCCGCCTTGGGCAGACGATCCGGTGTCAGGAAAGTGGTTGTCATGGTCTCAGTATCGAGATGCCCGAAGCCTTTCACATCAGATGCATCATCCATCGATACCCGGTTATCGATCAGGCCGAAAGTGTTGGCCGGATCGGTCACCTCGATGGGGCTGGTGTCGCTGTTGAACTGCCAGTCGTTGTTGTCTGCGATAGCGGCGGCGGCTTGCTGGATGGTGCTGGACTTGGCGCAGCCCGGCGGTCCCCAAACAAACAGGACGTGATTATTGTCCCGGCAATAGTTAACAAAAGACGGGACTTCGGAGGGGGTCACTGTTGGGATATTAGACATGATATTGTGCCTTTCAGGTTGTTGGATTTAATAGCCAAAGACGTGAGCGAGATCGTCGTTTGGGATCAGGATGTCGGTGCCGCAATCAATGTAGCGGTGTTCGCCGGTTGCCGGGTTCCAAAGGTATTGGACCTTGACGCCAGTCCGGGTCTTAAAGGGCATCTCAGTGCCGCCACATGCTGGCACCCAGTTATCAGTGTTTTTTATTGTCATAATATGACCTTTCAGGGTTGGTGGATTAAATGGATAAAAAGCCGGGGAATTTCTCACCCGGCTAATCGGTGCTGATTTACCGTCTCAGCATATGTTTCGACGGCCCCAATTTTGTTGGCGTTACCATGGCCCGGAGCAACTTGCTATTGTTGCCACCCAGCCCTTGGGGGTTCTGGTGCCGTGCGGATCGATTTATTTCCCGGAGGCGTTACCGATCATGAGGCCATTTCTAAAGCGGCGAAACGGGGCATGTACCGTATTTTGGTTTTCCACTGCATCCCGGAGGGAAGGGGGAGAGCGGGGAATTCCGCCCACGGCTGTCGCCAACCGCACCACCATCTATAAAGATGTGTTTTACATAAGTCAACATTATAATTCATTGCCTTACATTTAATTACTTTGTTCCACTTTTGTTTGATACCTTTCTATATACACCGTTTTTCTGGCATCGATCACCGGCGCACCGCCAGATCAGCGCATATCACTAACCCATTGATATCATTGACTTATCTCAATAGGCCCTGTGAGGCTCTAGGATGGCCATACAGCAACATCTGTTTTCTAGGCACCTACGCCCTATCCCGATACCGACCTCGCGTTTGTTCCTACATTGTTCTCACTCGTAACCCCTTGATATCAAAGGACTATTTCTGATGCCTCCCGGTATTTACCAGCCAATGTTGAGATCGGCGGGATAATCGGCTATCTTTAAACACTGGCCCGGCAATAGTGGAGGACGACATGGACGACGACAAAGTGGTGGAGTTGAGACCAAAGAAAAAGGAACAACCCCTCACGGCCAAACAATTAGGTTTCATTAAATCTATTCTCTCAGATGAAAACTTGTCGCAAGCGGAAGCCTACCGCCGAAACTACAGCACCGCCAACATGTCAGACAGCACCGTTTGGGAGGCGGCGTCCCGGTTGTTCGCTAATAGCAAGGTGTCAACAAGGATCAAGGCGGGAAGGGCTAAACAAGCGGACATGGCAACGCATTCCGGGGCCTCTCTTCGAGGGACGCTGGAAAAAGAATTGATGAAGATCGTGATGGCAGCGGACGAGGACGGCAACCCGGCGGAACCTCAAGCCATCAGGTTGAAGGCAATGGATATGATCGGACGGTCTGCCAAGTCGGCCTTCTTCTTAGAACGATCAACCGATATCCCCGCCGATAGCCTGACCGAAGAAGAGATCACCGCCCAGCTACAAGCCAAGCTGGATAAGGCTTTCGGCACATGATGCACACAATGGTATGCACTCATTTTCCATAATAGCGATTATGCGACAAGTAGGTGAATAGTCTAACGATATCAATGCGTTAGCAGTAGGGTGCTGATGCCCTTGATCACGGGGTGAGTGCTACTGTATGCAGACCAAGTGATCAGCAGTATAAGAGAGACGGCCAACAAGTGCGCCGCTGGCCAGCCCACATAGTGCGGCGGGGGGCGGCGGGTCCCCTCCCCGGCCCGGCCCCGGCGGACCCCCCACCCCCCGGTATGGCATGGATGGGACCCATGCTTCTATTACATTGGGTTTTTGAGGGTTTCTGAGCAAAATTTGAAATATATTTGACTGATATGCACAAAAATAGTACAAAAATATATGGAGAAATTGCAGAAAATCTCTGATCTGGATAAGTCAGACCCGCTCTGCGCTAATTGCGACGGCGAGGGTTGGGTTTGTGAGAACCACCCTGACGTGCCGTGGGGCGATGGCGATGGTTGTTGTGGGGGCGCGGGAGCGCCCTGCACCTGCAACCCGCTCCACCACGCCGGGCAAACGAAACACTGACGAGCCAACATGACCAAACCCCAAAATAATAATAATATATTTATTTATAGACATGTGCGCTCTTTGTGCTAGTGTTGTACTAATATGACAGTTTCCCTGCCGGTGGGTTGGCGTCCCACGCCTGAAGACCGGACGTGGATTAGACGGTGAGTGCCACGCATGACCAAAACCCCGTCAGCCAGTGGGTGGCGCAATCCGACACCTTTCAGGCAACCGCGACTGGCACTTTAATCTAGAAAGGAACATGACATGGAAATACTTATCGCGATCATCGAAGTCCTCGAAGCACTGCTGCCGCTATGACCAAAAAACATTGCACCACATGCACGATGGGTTTCAACATTGGCCGACCAGCAGGGTGGAAGGGCGGCGAGAAGTCCCGCTGCCCGACCAAGGGCTGCGGCCTCGTCTTCACCCACGGCTCCAAAGATGACAATACCGTCCACGCCTACGTCGAGGCCGATCAGGCCGACAAACTGGCCCCCGGCGCGTTCAAGCCTCCTTTACGAGGGGCCGAGTGAACACGGTCTACGTCCTGATGCTGCTATCCCCCACGATGGGTTGGATCATGGCCCCCGTCGATGGCAACCCCTACCCGACAGCCAAGGCATGTGCCATCGTGGAGAGCCTCATCATTAAACGCAACATGCACTGGATCGATGGCCACTATATTGAGCGGCCCCAGTGCGAACCAAGGAAGGTTAAATAATGGCCGAGGAACATACACGCGAGGTGCGCCACTACGCCTTTGGGCCGCTGATCACCCAACAGGACTTGCAGCCTGACATCGTCACCGAGATGAAAGCCATGGCCAGCCGCGCCCAAGCCGCCAAGGTCGAGCATAATGAGTATTTGGCCGGGATGATCGCACAGGAGTGGCGGTTCACCCCAGAGGATAACGCCAAACTGCCGTCGATGCTTGGCCCCCATATAGAAGAGTACATCAAGCAGGGGATGTCTTACACCAGCGGCGACTACACCGCACTGATCCGAGACGGCGTCCCCGTGCTTCAACAGACGTGGGTCAACTTCATGAAGGCTGGGGAGTTCAACCCTCCGCACACTCACGGTGGCCTGATCTCGACAATCATCTATCTGGACATCCCCAACCGGATCAAGCGCGAGATGAAGAAGAACAAGGGCAACTCCCTGCCCGGCGCGGTATCGTTCAGGTGGGGCGAGAGCCAGCCGCTGAGTATCAACTTGGCGGCAGCGGCTCCGCAGCCCGGCGAGATGTATATCTTCCCGGCGCACGTCGAACACAGCGTCAATCCGTTCTACTCCAAGGGCACCCGGATATCGGTGTCATCAAACTGGCAGATTGGACCGAAGAACCATGGCTAAGAAAACCACCACCCAACTACAACGCGCCAAAGCCTTGGCCAAAGAAGACCTACTGCTGTGGGCCTTGGTCAAGCCGGTGGCACGGGCGAGATACATGGAGAGGGCAAAACGATGAAAACACCAACAGAAATGTGGATCAGATATGATGACGGAAGCCTTGAGTATTCCAAGTATACCCAGCGAAATTCCAAGCCGCGATCACGTCCGTTGGCTGGCATCATTTCCAAAGTCAGGGAATACGTGGGTTCGTATATTCCTCGCAAATCTGATGATATCCAAAGGGCGACCCTTAACACTGGAAGAGATTTCTTCTCTGCCCTTCTACACCGACACGCGGAAGCCGATGAAGGCCAAACGGGAATATTTCGGCAAAGCCCACCATCCGTACAGTCTGGAGAGACACGGTGCAAATAAGAGCATATATATTGTTCGGGACCCCGTCGATGTGGTCGTTTCATGCGCCGCCTTCTTCGGGGTGTCGGTTACTCGCATGGCGGATGAAGTTGCCAGAGATTGGCCCCGACACGTCGCCAGTTGGTGGCCCCACTGTGGCCTCTGCCTGAAGTATGAGAATATGCCAAACAATTTTCACACTCTTGCTCAACATCTTCGGATGCCTGATGACTTTGAGAGTGTGGCGACGGCGATCAGCCACGCCAACTTTCACACCCTCAAGAAAGATGAGGCAGCGCATGGCTGGGATGAAGCCAGTGAGAAAGGCGGTGCCTTCTTCCGTAAGGGAAAGGTCGGACAGGGACGCGAGGTCATGACCGACGCGCAGGTGGCCAAGATCGTCCGCGGCGCGGGCGAGTGGTATGAGCGGTTAGGATATTCCCAATGACCCGGCTGACCTTCTGCCCAGATAAATAGCCGGTGATTGGGGCGTCGGGGCGGGGTCTTCTCTCGGGGGCTACCGTCCCGGCTGTCTCAACCTATATGGAGCAACGACGATGCGTGAACAAATAGCACAATCAATCGCGGCCTTTAACATCAGGACTACGGCCCAAGATTGGTCTGAGGTGATGGAGTATGATCTTTTGACTGCTGATGCCGTCCTGCAAGACCTAAGAAACGCTGGCTTTGTCATTGTACTGAGAGAGCCGCCTAAGAACGTCCTACAGGTAGGTCGAGGCGCTGTTGAGGAGAGTGGTGGCTTAATAAGCCAAGACGATCTTAAAGCAGCTTGGAAAGCGATGTGGATAGCTATGCTTACATAAAGCAACCATCACGTTGCGCTATTGCCAATTAACGCAATACGAAGGTGACTTAGACAGGAGCAACGACGATGCGTGAACAAATAGCACAATCAATCGTGGATTTTAACATCATGACCCCAAAAGAACGAGTCAAATGGGTACAGTCTCAGGACTACCCACACACAGCGTTGTATATCCAAGCCATTGAAGAAGCCGTAGCCGCTGAGACAGAACGGTGCGTTCAGGCAATGCGTAGTGTAGGACTGACCAAGATGCAAGCCGTGGTCGATGCGGCGAGTGGTATTCTCATAGGTGGGGCGATATTGACAGCCCTTGAAGATTGTCGGTGTTTCGGGAAAGATATAACCGCGCTTTTAGCCATCCGCAAAGCCTTAGAAGATTTGGACGATCAACCACCCTTGAATAAGGATTTAGACGATGAGCTGGTTTAGCAGATTCTATGATTTTATGACGGAGCCGTGGTTCGAGGAAATGTATTCCGAATACTGCCGCTTCAAGATTTATGGGAACCGTGACGATGCATCAAGATAAATTCAGAACCGGACCCCCTAACAAAGCGTACAGCGAGGGCCACGCCCGTATCTTCGGCAAGCGCGTCGAGCGCCGTCCAGAGACCAAGGAAGAGACGAAGCGCCGTGAGGCCAACCGCCGCAACCAACACGCCATAGAGGCGCGGGACGGCAAGAAGGACGCGCAATATTATCTCCAGCACGAACAGCGCGTCGCGCAGGACCCCAACTTTAAGGCTTCCCCCGCGCCGTCGAAGGTCTACTGTGATGGCTACAACAAGGTGTTTGGGGAGAAATAATGCCAAACCATGAAGACGAGGACGATACCTGCCCCCACTGCGATCTGGTGCGGATATTCTTGGACTACCGAGCCAAGGACTGGGAGGGCGAGGCCATCATCGGCAGCTTCGTTCAGGGGCTGGCATCGATGATCGCGGCGTCCACACCGCTTCAACGGGAGTACATGCTGGACCTGATCATCCACAACATGGATGACTTCGTGGATGAGGCCGGGGCGGGGCTGATACTGCACAACTTGAAGCATAGGGTACATTAGCATGACGGTACGACGATACACGGGCTTCTGGCACACGTGGCCAATAGAGAAGCTGGAGAGCATCATCTCGCGGCTTAGTAGCTGGATTTGGAGCAAGCGGTGGCAACGAGGCGGGTGAGGTTCTCCAAGACCCGGCCACGGCAGTGCCTGTGGATTGAGGGTAAGGCCAAGGGCGACCCCCTGACCTGTGCCCAACCAGTGTTCAAGCACACCTCGTGGTGCAAAGAGCATCACAAACGGGTGTTCACGAAAACTTGGCGACCCAAGGACCGGGTTAACTATTGACGTTTGGACTACATTTGGATAGGTTTTGTATATGTTCGGATTATTTAAGAAGAAATCGGCTGAAGACACCACCACCATGTTGGCTGTTGGCGCAGGGCTATATGACTGGGACAGGCCCGCAGGTCGGCGCGGGTACGCCATGACCGCGTTCGATGACGACAGCAACACTATCGCGCCCGGTGTCGTCTCTCCGGTCCCCACCCTCACCACCGCCCAATCAGCCATGGCGAAGCGTATGGGCATCACCGACGCGCAATACTCTTTAGAACTGGCGCGGCAACACGCCCAAGCCCAGATGAACCAACAGGTACAGGAGATCGGTATGGGAGTCGGAAGAGGATTAGGCGGCGGTGGCGGCGTCGCCACGATGACATCATCACAGGCGCAAATGACCCCCGGCGGTGCTTCTAGCCAGATTATCCAGACCCCCACCAAAGTGGATATTGGCGGGGCAATAGCGAGAGATATAGAGAGCCAAGGCGAGGACGCAGACGCCTTCGACACCAACCGTCTCGCCCGCACCGCTATTCGGGAGGTCCGCGACATTGACGACAAAGTCTTTGAGGCGGCGGGCGTCAGCCCGAAGCACCACAAAGAGAACTTCTTGAAGGTGATTGACGAGATCATGAAGAGCCTATGACCCCACGACAGAAAGAATGCTTGGACTTCATCGAAGCCTTCTGGGCCGAACACGGCTTCGCGCCGTCTTATGATGAAATCAGAATAGCCTTGGGAGCCAAGAGTAAGGCCAGTGTGACTGGCTGGGTTTCCAAGCTAGAGGCGCGGGGGTACATCCAACGGATACCTAACCTTGCCCGGTCAATCCGTTTGGTCGAGGGCGTTGCTCCCCCAGCGGCGTCCCCCGAACCGGATGTGCCCCCCGTACCTACACCCCACAACCCTTATACTTAGGAGCGATGAATGTCTGATACCGTTGAGAAGCTACACACCGTTTACCACAACTGGCTGGATGATGAGGCCAAGTTTGCTGACGGCAACAAGGCCGCTGGCACCCGCGCCCGCAAAGCCCTGATGGAGATGACGAAGCTGGCCAAGTTGCGCCGCAAAGAAATCACTGATATAAAGAACGCTTGACCCACCCCCTCGGGTCAAACGTCACATGGATGTGACGACCTCCCTGTTTTAACTTGCCCCGGAACCTAGTTCCGGGGTACTTTTCTGAAATGGAACTAAGCAATCTTCAGGAACGCATTGCGCGTATCCCCGAATTGCCTATGGATGAACAGCGCGACCTCCTCGCTTTGGTGGATTTGCTGGACACCGCCAAGTCACGGGGTAACGCCACCGACAAGTTCATTCCTTTTGTAAAGAAGGTCTGGCCGGGGTTCATTGAGGGCTATCATCACAAGATCATGGCTGATGCGTTCGAGCGCGTCGTGGCCGGGACGCTGAAGCGGGTCATCATCAATATGGCCCCGCGCCACACCAAGAGCGAATTCGCGTCTCATATGTTCCCAGCGTGGTTCCTTGGGCACTTCCCACACAAATATGTCATTCAGGCGTCCAACACATCAGACCTCGCGGTGGACTTTGGGCGTAAGGTCCGTGACACCATCAGCGACGATCTCTATCACGAAGTGTTTCCAAATACTTCAATCCACGCAGACGTGGCGGCGGCGGGTAAATGGAAGACGACGGAGCGGGGAGAGTATTTCGCGGTTGGTGTGGGCGGCACCCTGACGGGCCGTGGCGGCGACCTGATCATCATCGATGATCCACATAGTGAACAACAGGCCAAACAGGCCGAGACCAAACCAGAAATCTACGACAGCGTGTTTGAATGGTACACATCAGGCCCCCGGCAGCGCGTACAGCCCGGCGCGGCCATCGTCATCGTCATGACACGTTGGTCGAAGCGCGACTTGACCGGCAGGGTACTCAAGGCGGCGGCGGAGAACCAGACCGGCGAAGAGTGGGAGGTCATCGAACTTCCCGCGATCTTGCCGAGCGGCAAACCGATCTGGCCCGAATACTGGCCCGAAGCGGAAATCCTCGCCATCAAAGAGGAACTGCCGATCCCGAAGTGGATGGCGCAGTACCAGCAGACGCCAACAGCCGAAGAGGGCGCATTGGTCAAACGCGACTGGTGGAAACGGTGGGAACACCGCGAACCCCCGCAGGTAGAATTTATTATCCAATCATGGGATACGGCGTTCGAGAAGAACCAGCGGGCGGATTACAGCGCCTGTACGACGTGGGGTGTATTCAGCCACGAACACCCCGAAACTGGTAAATTCATGCCCAACTTAATATTGCTCGACGCATATAGAAAGCGTATGGAGTTCCCTGAGTTGAAGAAGCTGGCCAAGGAGATGTATCTCAAGTGGGAACCTGAAGCCCTCATCGTTGAGAAACGCGCCAGCGGATCGCCATTGATTTATGAGTTGCGCGAGATGGGTATACCCGTCTCGGAATTTACGCCAAGCCGGGGCAACGACAAGATCGCTCGTGTCAACGCCGTGTCGGATTTATTCGCCAGTGGCGTTATTTGGGCACCGGAACACCGCTGGGCCGATGAGGTCATTGAGGAGTTTGCCGAGTTCCCGGCGGGCGAACACGACGATTACGTGGATAGTTCCACACAGGCGTTGCTGAGATACAGGCAAGGCGGGTTCATCCAGACAACACAGGACGAGGAGGAAGACGACATACAGGACCTTCCTCTGAAATCATATGAATATTATTAGGGGGCGTCATGGCCGTAGATAAAGCACTCATCCCGTCTGATCTGGACGTTGAAGGTTCAGGCGACATTGAAGTTGAACTGGCGGCGGAGGAGATGGACCTCGAACTGGCCGAGGAGACCGAGGATGAAGACGGTGGCGTCGTCATTGACTTTGACCCAGAGGCCACCCAGCAGGAAGAGACCGCACACGGCGACAACTTGGCCGAACTGATCGATGACATGGTCCTGACCGGCATGGCCAGTGACCTCGTCCAAGCATACAAGGACGACAAGGAAACCAGAGAGCCGTGGGAGAAGGCGTATATTAAGGGTATTTCCCTACTGGGGCTGCAAATTGAGAGCCGCAGTCAGCCGTGGGCTGGCGCGAGTGGCGTCTTCCACCCGATCCTGACGGAGGCCGTGGTCAAGTTCCAAGCCGATGCCATGACCGAGACCTTCCCGGCGGCGGGGCCGGTCTTGGCGCGGGTAATCGGTAAGGCTGACCGGGAACGCGACAAGCAGATGAAGCGTGTGCAGGATGATATGAACTACCAATGCACCGAAATCATGACCGAGTACCGGGGTGAACACGAACAGGCGCTCTTCCATCTAGCTATTGCCGGGTCAATCTTCAAAAAGGTCTATCTCGACCCGAATTTTGGCCGTCAGACCTCCAAGTTCGTCATGGCGGACGATTTTGTCGTCGCCTACGGCACCACAGACCTTAATTCGTGCCCCCGTATGACCCACGTCATGAAGATAACGCCCAACGACCTTAAAAAAGCCCAACGTGCGGGCCAATACCGTGAAATCGACGTGCCTGAACCCACCACCGAGTATACCGACGTGGAGGAGAAAGAGGCCAAAGCGTCAGGAGAGGCCCCGAAGGCCGAAAAAGATGACCGTAACACGCTCTTGGAGATGCACGTCGAGTATGATATTGAAGGCTTCGAGGACATGGACGAGAATGGCGAACCCACCGGGGTCGCCGTGCCATATATCGTGACAATCGATAAATCCAGCGACATCGTGCTGGGTGTTTATAGGAACTGGGAAGAAAGTGATGAACTCAAGAAGAAGAACGAGTTCTTCATTCACTACCCTTACCTTCCGGGACTTGGGTTTTATGGTATTGGTCTGGTTCATCTTCTCGGTGGCATTGCCAAGTCTGCTACTTCTATTCTTCGTCAGTTGGTGGACGCAGGGACGCTTTCTAACCTTCCTGCTGGACTGAAATCCCGTGGATTGCGGATCAAGGGCGACGACAGCCCTTTGAGACCCGGCGAATTCCGCGATGTGGACGTACCGGGCGGCGCGATCAAGGACAACATCACCTTCGTGCCCTATAAAGAGCCGTCGAGCGTCCTCCACGCCCTTTTAGGCCAGATTGTCGAAGAGGGGCGCAATATCGCCTCCATTGCCGACCTCAAGATCAGCGATATGAACTCTCAAGCCCCAGTTGGCACCACGTTGGCCATTCTGGAGCGCGGTATGAAGGTCATGACCGGCGTCCACGCCCGAATTCACGCCGCCATGCGCCGTGAGTTTAAATTGATCGCCAATCTCGTCCGGGACCATGCCCCCGCCCAATATGAGTATGAAGTTGAGGAAGGGGCGACACGGGCGAAAGATTATGATGGCCGGATTGACATTCTACCGGTATCCAACCCCAACGCCTCGACCATGGCGCACCGGATCATGCAGCACCAAGCTGTGATGCAGATGGCGCAGTCAGCGCCGCACATCTACGACCAGAAGGAACTGCACCGGCAGATGATCGATGTCATGGGGATTGAGAACGCCGACAAGATCATCCCGATGGAAGACGAAATGAAGCCGATGGACCCGGTGGCCGAGAATATGGCGATTATGACCGGTAAACCGGTCAAGGCGCACCCCCATCAGGACCACACCAGCCACATCAAGGTACACATGGCGGCGTCTGAGGACCCCAAAATACAAGCGGTCCTCAGTAAGTCTCCTGCGGTCAAAGCAATAGCGGCGGCGGGAGCGGCTCACCTTCAAGAGCATGTGGCGCACCAGTACCGTCGTGAGATTGAGAAACAGTTGGGCGTACCGATGCCAGAGTTCGATGCGGACCTTCCGGCGGATGCCGAGGTCCAGTTGTCCAAGCTGGTGGCTGACGCCGCTGACAAACTCCTCAAGAAGGATATTGCCGAGGCACAGGCCCAGAAGAACGCTCAAGCCCAGAACGATCCGGTCCTTCAGATACAGAAGGCCGAGATGGAGACCAAAGCCAACGAGGTCCAGCGCAAGAGCATGGCCGACAAACTGCGGGCGATGCTGGGCAAAGAGCAGATCGCCTCCAAAGAGAAGATCGCTGGTATGGAGATGGGGATGAAGCAGCAACAGCAGCAGATCGACAATCTGATGGAAATCCAGAAGCTGATGACCGAAGAGGCACGGGTCAAGTCGCAGGAAGACCAAGCTGGAGCGCGTATGGGCGTCGATGTCGCCCTTGGCGTCGAGGACGACAAGATCGAACGCGAAAGGATCGCGTCGCAGGAGAAGATCGCTGGTCTGCGGGGTGGCATCGATATCGCCCGCGCCGACATGCAAGCCCAAACGTCCGAGCATCAGACCGATGCACAGGCCGAAACGTCCGGACATCAGACCGACACACAGGCGGAAACCTCCCGTTTTCAAGCCTTGGCCCAGTTGGCCGGGAAAGCGATGGACGGCCTACGTGGTAAATCCGGAAATGAACAAAAGACGCCCGAAGATAAATAAAACTATTGAAAGTTTGAACATTGACCGATAATATTCTAAACACAATCAAGGATCGCATTCGTCGTAGTATGAATGAGACTGCGGATCACATCGACACCGGCGGGTGTTTAGCCGCTGGGGGTGCCACGGAAGTGGCGATGGAATACGCAAAGCAATGTGGCAAGGTTGAAGGTTTAGCGGTAGCCGAAAGGTGCATTTTAGATGTCCTTGAGGAGATCGAAGAGCAGGAGAAACTCGATAAATGAGTGGTTCAGCCGCCAAGATCAAAGAAATCAAGACCCCTGAGTTAGTTGGCTTCGACAAAGACGAAGCCACCGCAACTCAGCTACCCAGCCCCAAGGGCTGGCGTATGCTTATCGCCATACCGGATGTCGAGGATAGGACTTCCGGGGGTATCCTTAAAGCAGACAGCACTATGGACATTGAACGGACCTCCACTGTTATTGGACTGGTCTTGGAGATGGGCGACAGGTGCTACCAAGATAATGACCGGTTTGGCCCAGACGCCGAGCCGTGGTGCCAAAAGGGCGATTTCGTCCTAATCGGTGCCTACAAGGGGGTTCGGTTTACCGTCCATGGCAAGGAATTCCGCATTATTAACGACGACACGGTTCAGGCCGTTGTCCTCGACCCACGGGGGTACAGTAGAGCATAATGGCACCAGAACCAGCAGCGAAATTTGAAGAGCCTGACAATCTCCCTGAACCCGATGAGGGTGATGATGGCGGCGACGAGATTGAGATTGAAGTTCTTGATGACACCCCGGAAGAAGATATCCGGGATGCCGCCCGCCCCGCCGGGGATCGTGTTGATGTTGATAGCGATGAATTCGAGCAGGAAGTTCAAAATTACTCGGAGAATGCTCAGAAGCGCATCAAAGCGGTCAAGTTTGAGTTCCACGAAGAGCGCCGGGCCAAAGAGGCCGCAGTGCGCCAAACTGAAGAGGCGGTTCGATACGCCGAACAGGTGGCTGGAGATAACCAGAACCTCAAGCAGAGCCTTGAAAGCTCCAACGCAGTATTGCTTGAGCAATACGGAGAGCGGACGGACGCCCAGCTTGAGGTAGCCCGCGCCGAATTCAAAGAAGCCTACGAGGGTGGCGACACCGATAAACTCCTTGAGGCTCAAGAGAAACTCACCAAGGTGCAAGCCGAGCAGTTCGCCCGCCCCCGCGCACCGGCGAAACAACCGGTATCAGGTCAAGCGCCAGCGGCCCCACGACAGCCGCAGAACGCCCCGCCTGATAGCCGCGCCATGGAGTGGATACGGAAGAACCCGTGGTTCCAGCGGTCAGGTGATGAAGACATGACTGGGTACGCCGTTGGCGTACACCAGCAACTGGTAGCGAGTGGCTTGGACCCTCGCGTCCATGAAGATTATTACGCCAAGATCGACGCATCTATGCGTAACGTGTTTCCAGACAAGTTTACTTCTGACGGGGATTTAGGAGGTGACGGGGGTTCCCCCGCTGCGACCCGAAAGAAGAAGCCGCCGGTTGGTGGGCCGTCACGGGGCGGTAAATCCCCGCGCAAAGTGCAGCTAACCTCCACTCAAGTCTCTCTCGCAAAGAGACTTGGGTTGACGAACAAGCAATACGCCGCTCAAGTAGCAAAGGAACAGTTGAATGGCTAAAACGCGCACCGCTCCAGCAGAGCGAGATACTGAGACACGCGAAACAGAAGCGCGGGTGACCCACTATACGCCACCCGCAAACCTGCCGAACCCCACCCCGCAAGACGGATATGCTTTCCGTTGGATACGAACCGATATGTTGGGTAAGACCGACAACCGGAATGTCTCCATGCGGTATCGTGAAGGTTGGGAGCCTTGTCTAGCAGAGGATCATCCTGAGTTGATGATCATGTCCGATGAAGACACGAAGTTTGAAGACAACGTCGTCATCGGTGGTCTTATGTTGTGTAAGTGTTCTGAAGAGTTGATGCGTCAACGAGATGAATATTACCAAGGTATGGCTAAAGATCAGGCTGAAAGCGTGGATCAAAACTTTATGCGCGAAAGCGATCCACGGATGCCCCTTCTGGAAACAGAACGGAAATCCTCAACGTCGTTTGGCGCTGGTCGTAGGCGGTAACACCCGTCTGCATTAGTGTAACTTTGTAAAGGAGCAGTAAGATGGCAGCTACCGCAGCCCCTTACGGATTTGTTCCGGTAAACCGACTTGGTGGAATTGAAAACGGTTCATTCCGCCAACTCAAGATGACGAATTCCTATGGCACCTCCATGTTTTTTGGTGATGTCGCGGAACTCGTTGCCGCCGGTACAATCGAACTCGACGTTGCCGCATCCTCGTCACGTCCCATTGGGATTTTTCAAGGGTGTAGCTTCACCGATCCGAGCCTGAATTATAAGTTGTTCTCTCAGATGTGGACTGCGTCCACGTCCGCGACGGACATCTTGGCTCATGTTGCTGACGATCCCCGGCAGATTTTCCAAGTTCAGGGTGAAGGTTCTTTCACCCAAGCTATGCTTGGTCTCAACGCTGAAGTCAGCACCTACGTCGCCGGGAACTCGAACATTGGTAAGTCAGTGTTGTCGCTCGAAGCGACGACCCCGGCCACCACTGGGACGTTCCCTTTCCGCACCATCGACTTTGTCGATGGCGTTGATAGTTCTGTGGCTGACGCTTTCACTGACATGCTTGTCATGTGGAATGCCGACATCCATCAGTACAATCTCGCTCTTGGCACATAAGGAGTATTGAGCAATGGCTGCAATATCACGCGCACAATTACTCAAGGAACTCCTGCCGGGTCTTAATGCCCTGTTTGGCCTTGAGTACGATAAGTACACCGACGAACACACGGAATGCTATGACACCGAGACTTCCGAGCGTTCGTTTGAAGAAGAAACTAAACTGAGCGGCTTCGGCGCTGCCCCCGTCAAGAAAGAAGGCGGCGGCATCTCCTACGACACCGCACAGGAGAGTTTCACCCAACGGTTCGACCATGAAACGATTGCCATGGGTTTCTCCATCACCGAAGAAGCGATGGAAGATAACCTGTATGACAGTCTGTCTTCACGGTACACCAAGGCTCTGGCCCGTGCCATGAACTACACCAAGCAAGTCAAAGCCATGGTGCCGTTCAACACGGGGTTCACCGCCACCACAGGCTATCTGTCTGGTGACGGCGACCAGTTGTTCTCGACCTCGCACTCAATCGTGCAGGGCGCGAACCTCTCCAACCGGCCCGCTACCGCTACCGATCTGAATGAAACGTCTCTCGAAGACGCCACCATTCAGATTTCTAACTGGACTGACGAACGCGCTCTGAAGATCGCGGCACAACCCGTCAAGTTGATCATCCCGACCAACTTACAGTTTGTCGCTACGCGCATTCTGAACTCCCAGTACAAGACTGGTGTTGCTGATAACGACGTGAACGCAATCGTCCACAACAGCACGATCAGTGGTGGTTATGCGGTCAACCATTATCTGACTGATACCAACGCTTGGTTCATCAAAACCGATGTTCCGAACGGCTTGAAGTATTTCAACCGTGTCGGCATGTCCACTTCGATGGACGGCGACTTTGATAGCGGAAACGTCCGTTACAAAGCCCGTGAGCGTTACAGCTTCGGCGTCTCGGATTATCTGGGGGTCTTCGGATCACCGGGTTCTTCGTAAACCGGGTTTGCTAAGAGGGAGGGGGGTCAAGAAATTGATCCCCCTTTCCTTTGAGCAACAGGTATGGCCGTAACACGATGAGGGCCGCTCTGGCTTTTTTGTGGGATACCCGCCAATGCCAACTGTCTTTTTTACCAAGCCCTTGCGGTGATCTATGACGCACAGAACCACCAAACATACTCTGCAACAATTCGATTATTACTCTGTCGGTCATGTTCGCTTCAATAGTCAGCCGCCGCCCCCGACCCTTCCCTTCGGAATAGAAGCCGATGGACCCTTCGCCGTCAATAATACCGGCTAGGTATGACAATAATTCCCCCATTAACAACAGTTTAGCATAGTTATCCACAATGACCAAATTCGTATTCAAAGCCCCTCACGCCTTCATCATGATACCCAAGCTGGCTTCATCGACAGTGAGCGCGGCCCTACAGCACCATTTAAGGTGGGGCGAGACCTCAAGCCGGGTTCTTCTGGACGATCCGGTATGGATCAAGGACCTGTACCCGCACCTCACGACCCCTGCTGCCCCGTGGTCGTTCTGCACGTTGGTGCGTCACCCCCTTGAGCGGTGGCCGTCAGGGATGGCGCAACACTATGTGGGGGCGCTCACCGAGAAGGACGTGTCGGAGGAGAACAGGCCGCACGTCGAAGCCTTGACGGATGAGCAGCGGCTGTCTGAGTATTTACAGGACCCACATCACGACCCCCACACCGAACGGCAGTCCGCCCACTGGGGCGACATGTCGGGGGTGAAGATGTTCAAGCTGGAGCATATCGACAAGCTGTGGGACTGGTTGGGTGTCGAGCCACCGGCGGATGGCCACATCCGGAAGGCGGCGGGGCATCAGGCAAGGGTGAGTAAACGCATCACTGAGATCATCGGTAACAAACCAAAATACCGGGAACGCCTCCTCCATTACTATCACAGGGACTACGCAGCGTGGCAAAAAGCAGAATAGTCTAGTACAGGATTAGTACAAACATTGCTCGGTCAATATTTAGTCTGGCACTCCCAAAATAACCCCTTTACACTGGACCAGCATTTGATTGTGGCCCGCCTAATGCGTGTCATGGTTTAACCAATAGGAGAACTGATCAATGCCTACACATTTCAACGGAGGCGTTTCCAACGTCGCGCCCGGTAACCCCCTATATGAATATGGAATGCTTGACCCCACGAAGTGGCACATCTTCTTTGACGATTTTGATACCACTCCGATTGCGGCCCAGTGGACCTTGACGGCGACTTCGGTTGGTACTGGCACCTCCGCCATCACCGTCCCAGACGCTGACGGCGGTCTGGCCCGCATCACCACCGCTGCCAACGAGAACGACGGCATCTTCGCGGAGTGGATTTCCGAGACTTTCAAGCTGGTTGACGGCAAAAAGGCTTTCTTGAAGACCCGCGTGAGTATTGGTAACGCCATTCAGAGCGACTGGATCGTTGGTCTGCATTCAACCGACACCACCCCGCAGGACGCCACCACGCGCTTTCAGTTCGAGAGCGTTGACGGTGCCGCCGCTGTTTACTTTAACAACGACGACAACACCACCGACACCGATAGCGCGACTATCGCCACCGTGGCGGATAACACGTTCATCACCTTGGCCGCGTACTGGGATGGCGTTGACGCCATCAAGTGTTATGCCAATGACGTGTTGGTTGACACCATGTCCAGCATTGATGTCCCAGCCAACGAACTGGCTGTTGGTTTCGGTCTGCTTAACGGCTCTGCCGCTGCCGACACTTCGGACTTCGATTACATCTTCGTTGCGAACGAGAGATAATCATCATGCAAACCAACTTAACCAAACAAGGCAACAAGTGGGCCGTTGAGGTTATCGGTGGGCCTGACGAGGAGAATTTCGTCAAAACCTTTGAAGGTCGTGAACACGCGACCAATTGGATCAGAAGCGTGGGTCTCGGTAAATCCGAGGCCCCCGTCCTGAAGCCAAAGAAGGCAGCTAAATCAAAACCCACAACGAAGGCGAAATCGAAGAACAAGTAGCACCCATATACTGAAGAGGATATAAAGATGTCCCAACCAAAGGTCATCACTCTTAGCCCCGACGCGCTAGACCGCAACGGGATTTCCACAACCGAGACACTTCTAGCCACACGGCTTGATTTTCTGATCAACGG
>Ga0114999_10000990_pt1 | contig 40785 bp, 35 predicted proteins | sample ArcticOcean_MG_C_3_FD_89820 | JGI IMG/M metagenome (GOLD analysis project Ga0114999, IMG submission 89820) | Marine microbial communities from western Arctic Ocean - ArcticOcean_MG_CB8_126 | ecosystem: Environmental > Aquatic > Marine > Oceanic | place: Arctic Ocean: Canada Basin | collected...
ACTTCGCAGGAAACACCAGATGATAAAGCAAAACCGTAACATTATGCCGTTTATGAATGTATTCGCTCATGCAAATGTTATACGCCGCAAGCGGCGAGGTATTAAACACGAAACTGATTAAAAATCGGCAGCACGCTGCTCTCCTACAGGTCCATTTTGGGTGGCTCAATGTAGGATGGGAGCTTGTTCCCGATTGTTCTTGGATCCAATTTATCAGAGCGTTTAAAGGAACGGGATAACAATTCTACCTCATGGGGAAAAATCACAACCGATGAAGCAGGATTCAGACGATTATTGTGCATATCCGCCCCACTGAATCCAAAAACCGAAGATTAATAGAATCCGTATAAAGATAGTTTCTCGGTCAGCGACGAACTTTCTTCTTACTTTTAAAACTCTTTATTATATCCGCGTTGTAGCTTTGGGCGGTTTCGTAATACAGCGTAACTTCTTCTTCCGTTTCAGAAACTTTTTTGGTCGCACCATAGGTGACTTCCCAAAGAACCATGTACATCTGATTCCCATCGGGTAGTTGAAAGTCGACCTTTACCGTTTTCATCCGCTCTTTCACTCCGACTCTACGGGTTATTAATAGGGAGGTCTTATCAATGAGCTTAGTGAATGTGAATGCTCTGGTTAGAGTTCCATCCGGTCTGGTAGGAGGCTTTTCCTGGCTAGGACCCGAAGCATTCTCGTCAACAGCAGTACTCCGAACAGAAACCACCTCTGTCCATCCTTCGTGTTTCTCATCAGTGGAGTTTCCGCGGATCCCTTGTAACTTGATGAAGCCGGCTGAAAATAAGTCACCATTTAGTAGAGTGGCTATGACTCCCTGGAGGAAACATAACTTAAGAAAATGGAGTTGGGTCATTACTGTTTGAATAGAAAGGGGTCTCTACCGCACGGAACCAAGGTCGAGGTCATTGTTCCAATCGGGCTTGAGTCTATTAAGTTTAATCTGTCGCAAAATTTGGTGGGGAGGTTTGGCCCAAATCGCCGTTTCTCTATCGGCTCGCTCGGCGATAGAGCCCTACCTAAATCAGAAAACCGTGACTATTTATCGTAAAACTGCGCTAGGTTCATTCAATGGGAGAGAGATTACCTTTGAACAATTCTTTGTAGGTGTCATTAGTGATTTTCCCAACCACCTCGATATCGAATTTATTTTTTCTCACGTAGTCGGGGCCTTTATTGTAGCAGGCCGCTAGAAGGGGGTATGAAAACTCTTTTTTATTTTCCAAATAGTTTTTACACCAACCAAGATAAGCCGTTCCCACTTCAATATTTACCTTCAAGTCCCATACCAGGTCATAGGGGTAATTGGACATATCTCCCCAGGTTGCTTCACTCACTTGCATCATTCCGTTGCCTCCTGTATTTGTTGCTCGTGGACGAAAGAAACTTTCTGCAAACACAATTGCATACACAAACGATGCCTCCAGGTCGTAGATGGCTGCTTCTTGCTGGACCTTCTTCCAGACCAAAGAATCCGGGATGCGGTAGTTCGAATAAAAGATCCGTTGGATTCCAACTAATAACAAGAGAAGTAAAACGAACCCAACTATTGAATACACGATCCAAAGCCATTTCGAACGATCTTTAGACGCAGGAGCCATAGTTCAAGTAAAGACCTGATTAGGCTCTATGGAACTTATTCTTCAAGGACCATAAGCTGCCTAATTCTACAATAAGATCTTTCAATACATCCGGCGTGAGCGATTGTTTTGGATCATCCCCAATGCCTTCCTGCGGCCTTATATGACTCTCAATACATACCCCATCGGCACCGTAAGCTATTGCAGCGGTCGCGCAAAATGGAACGTAGATAGCGCGACCAACTGAGTGAGAAGGATCAACCACAACGGGGGCCCACGTTTGCTCTTTAAGAAGTGGAGTTATACTTTCATCGGGATGATTACGGTAACCATCCAAACCAGGAGCAGTTCCTCGAGGACACAGAAGCACATTCGGATTTCCCCCCGCTACTATGTATTCGGCGGCAGAAATAAATTCAGAGGGTTTCCCCATATGAAGGCTACGTTTTAGAAGAACCAAGGTGCCGTTGTCCTTGGTCGCTTTGCCTATCTTTTTAAGGAGTGAGTAGTTCAGTGCATTGCGTGTTCCGATTTGGACCATATCCACCTTGGCATCCATAGCGATGGCCAGTTGGTCTTCGTCCATCACTTCAATATTAACCGGTAAACCCGTTTGAGCACGTGCCTCGAGAACCGTTTCAATAGAGCGGTTATCGCCCTGAAAGGAATGGGGCGTGGTCCTGGGTTTCCACACGCCACCGCGAAGGACCTTCGCACCTGCTTCTTTTACAGCGTGAGCTGTTTCGATAAACAGGTTGGGGTTCTTTGGATCCACCGTGCATTGACCTGCAATGACCAATAGTTCTTCTCCGAGGGTCACCCCGCCAATCCGAATTTTATGGCGCGACAATTCCGAGCTGCGGTGCATCAATTTGTTTTGATTCTGAATCCGATCAACCCGGTCGATATAGGCCAGACCCTCCAAACGATTGACCATGGTTTCGCTAGTTTCGTCACCCAGAATTGCATAGATAGAACGCTCTGTCCCGATGATGGTTTGTAGACTACAATTAAAGGATTCGACTATGTCGGTTACCTCCTTGAGCTGATCTTCGGAAAGGGTCTTTTCGCGCGGTAAAATCATGGAGGCCAGTTAAGCCCTATGTGAAAGAAGGCAGCAATCAGATTTTTAACTCAAATTTTGAGCTCCATTACCTGCTTGAAAATCTCAGGCGTGTCAGATTTGGCCTCAAAGGTATATTCAGTATCTTCCCAGATCCAACTTATATAGATGGAGGCTGAATGCAGAAAGAGGCGTTGATTCCCGATCACCTTTTGTATGTCTCGATTGAATTGAAAATTACCGTAGGTGGAGTCGCCAAGGATGGGCATATTTCGCTTAGCAGATTGTACGCGAAGTTGGTGGGTGCGACCCGTTATTGGATTGAATTCTAAAAGGCTGAGCATCGGTTTACTTTGTTTAACCTGGACCAACTTGACCCTCGTTTCTGCCAGTGCTCCACCCCGGACATTAGCGTCTACACGCAATTGAGATCCGATCTTACGCTTTCGCAAATGATCCTTCCAGAGCGTGTCCGATTTCCTGGCCATTCCGCTGACGACAGCCCTATACGTCTTGGAAACGTTGCGCTTGGAGAATTCCTTTTTTAAGGCCCTGGCCAAATCCTGATTTAGACAGGCAAGGATTACTCCCGAAGTGGCAGCGTCTAATCGGTGCAATAAGTATAAGCGCTCAGATCCGTCACCAATCTTCCACGCGTAGCGTTCCCGGTCTTTGCTCCATGAGGCATTTAACAGACTCCGGCGTCGGTCCACTTCGACATTCGGGTGCGAAAGCACGCCATGTGGTTTTTCAAGAGCGATTAATCCTGACGGGTGAATCGCCAACACTTTTACTCCTTTTCCCAGGGGTAAGTTTTGAACAACGTCCTGTAGGCTCAGCGCCATGCGTTAAAAATGGAGGTAAGGATTCGGAATCCGGGATTATCGAAAAAGAAAATTCACGATGATTCGTTCGGGATCTTCAAGGGTGGTCACCATCTCCGGAGTCCATTCCCCAAATGGGGCTCGATTGTTGATGGCGGCGGCGCACACTATTTGGGCTTGGAGGGAAGAAGTCGCCTCAACGATTTCCCAGTCTATTATTTCACCGTCCCCATTGATGAAAAATGCGATGGATACACGGGATCGGCGCTCAGCAAGACGTTGTTGATCCAGGATATTGTGCCATTCGATCTCAATGGTTTCAAACATCCGCTCCAGGTAGTCACCGAACTCACTAAACCTGGCTGAGTACTGCGCCATCTGCGCAATTTGAGAAACGCCGGCCATATGATGTTTCAAAGGACCTGTGTTTGCATAACGCACCCGAGGCTGTGGCAGCCGAGCTCGTCTATCCTCAGGGTTGGGCTGAGGCGATGCTTCCTCGGGAGGAGTAAAGGGTCTCTGTTCCTGGACAACACCATCATCAATCCGAAGCCGATCCTCAATGGCATCGTCCTCGCTTTCTACTACCTCTACCGCTTCCTCCTCTTCGGGGACGTCTTCCGGGATTTCGGGAATAGTACGCGGGCCTTCCTCATTCAAGGATTCATCTTCAAGTGCCACGGGCACTCGCGCTCTTTCTTCGGTCAACTGGTCTTCGCCCATGGGACGATTAATCCGTATTTGGGGAACGCTTGGAGCTTGTTCCTGCTGAGCCTGCGTGTCGCTTGCCTGAGAAGGAGGCACCGGCGGACTGGGCGGGGTTCGAATGGGCTCACCTTGCACCAAATTGTTAAACTCCTCAGATTCCCCTTCAATAAAAGGAGTATCTTCGTTCAGATCCTCTCGAAGTTCAGTGTTTTTAGCTTGAGCATCCTGCGAGGCAAAATTTTCCGTATCATCCGGTGTATTTGGAATATCGTCTTTATTGATCGGAACATATTGCTTCATGACCTCGGGTTCATCTTCGGCAAGTATGATATCGAATTCCTGCCATCTTGTAGTAGGAGGAGCTTCCGAAGCCATAATCATCAACGTTTCAGGGATGAACAAATAGAGTAAGACGTGGGAAAGGACGGACCCTAAAACAGAGAGTATGATGGCTCTCCATTTCCACTTCTCATCCCTGTCGAACTCGTTGTGAATTGAACTGAGTGCTGTTTCTGGCAAGATAAGTCAAAAATTGAAGTAGTTTCTTGGAAAGAATGGACAGGCTGGCGATTGTAAAATGCAGGAGAGCTTGAGCAAAATATCCTCAACTACACGACGCCCGAGGAAAGGGAAGGTTCCTGGATCGAAACGATTAAATAGATCCTTGTTTTTCAACAACACATCGGTCAAAACCGGAAGCATGTTAGTTCATACCGTATATTTTTATCTAAAGCCGGATGTTTCTGAGGAAGGAACCGCTGCATTCATAAAACAGGTCGAAGGATTGGGAGCGATTGAAACGGTCGATGCCATGCATGTGGGAACTCCTGCAGCCACCCCGGTTCGGCCCGTGGTCAAAAATGACTACTCAGTCGCAGTGACGGTTGTTTTCAAAACAATGGCAGATCATGACGTTTACCAGGATCACCAGGTCCATTCTGATTTTATTGAAAATAACAAACACCTCTGGGACACGGTCGTCATTTACGACGCGGATTAATCCGAACCCTCGCTAAGTTGCTTCAGGGATTACACACGATGTTGGGCCGACTAATTGGGCAATTTGAATTTACCTAACAATTATCCCAGAATCTCTATTCACCATTCAGCTGTTCGATTACCTGGTCTGTGATGTCCAAAACGTCATCTCTCAGGACAACGATTCCCTGCTTGTTATTGATGATTAAATTATCGTCACCTTCTATTTTAATTGTTTCAAGAATAGGGATTACCTTGGCCTCGAGCTTGGTTATACGATCTGTGCGCAATTGCTGGTCTTCAACAGCTCTGTCTTTGACCGTGTACTCATATTTCTCTTTGAGTGTTGCCAATTTAGTTTCAAGTTCTCCCTTAGCGGTCCCTTGGGAATTTTTGATGGCGTAACTTACCACTCTGGCCTCGGCCAACACTTCATTTCCAAGAGTCTCTGTTTCTTTTGCAAATTCCTTCCTATACCGAGTTCCTTGCTCAGAATCCGCAAAGACGTGCTCTAAATCGATTGTCCCAACTTTGGTGTGACCCTCATGCGCATGGATTACCGCCTCCGTGTGACAAAACGCCAATAGAATGAGGCCATAGATAATTCAGTAAGACTTTGATTGGAGGAGATTCATAAAACTTTATTGAGTGAAATTGACTATTTAATTTTGATTGAAAATCGTGGGACGTATCATCCAAATCAACCCGAGGGTGCTGGTAATCCCTGAACTTACGATGTTTTTACGCTGGATATCAAGTCACGGAAACTAGCTGGTCATCGCGGTAGACTTCAACATTCTTGATTCAGTTTGGCTAGTCATTTTTTACTGCCTGCGGTAGATCCGGTGATTTTTTGTAGCGGGAGGTCCTATAAGTCTTGGAGCCCTAAAGTGTGATTTATTTATTAAAAATGAACTTTAGAAAGGCCTTGTTTTGCGACCATCAAACTCAGCCTAAGTCTGTTTCTCGTGAACATCTCCTAGCCTATAAGGGAATCCCTTATGAGAAAACTAGTAATAAATGGAAAGTAGATTAAGTATCGTCCCTATGGTTGAAACTAGAATATTAGTCTAAACTGAAAGCGAATGACTAAAAGGGTCATAACATATAAAGAGTCACTAACTCATAATCAGGATGAAAATAAAATTACTTGCAGCAGTCATAGCTTCCTTGTCCACAGGCCTCATAGGGCAGATAGCGCTGGAGAATACTAATGACCCAGAAATTCCGGATGTGAATGGTTGGGTTCAAGGATTCGACGAAGGATACGCCAAAGTTACAAGCTTAGTCGGTATTATCGAAACTAAGACTGGAGTCATTAGTAATCCCACAATTGAAATTTGGACGAGGCAAACCGCTGATTATGACGGTCATTCTGGAGATCTTTACGTTGGCGTAATTTTTCCATTAACCCTGAACGATAATACCTATGGCGCCAACGTCGCTGAGGACTGGTTAACATCAGAAAAGGGAGCTCACAAATTAAAAGAACTCGAAGGAAGTGACCAGTGGGATACAGAAGTCACTGTAGCTGGCACCATTACAAATTTTCACATGAATGTGGTTTCGGAAGTACAACTGAATTCTCTTTGAGTATTGGTGGAGGTGACCATGATGATTTAATAGATGTCAAAACTTCCCTTACTTGGAATCGCAACGTAGGTGCTGCCAATGATGCTTATTTCTTAACGGACGATCCTGGACTTTCACCTGAGATCACCCAAACGGTTGCAGGCATAGATGATCTAATAGATACTTCCGATTCTGCTGGATCTTCGGGCACGCCTCTTGACTATGATTTCGGTGGCGTTGAATGGCTCGGCGCCATCATGTATGAAGTTGTATTATCTGGGGAAATTGAAGATTTGATCGGAGATGGCTTCGTTCTCACTGCCGATAGTTTCATAAACGATATCTTTCTAGCCGACCCAGGAGATCAGGTGTTCGGCGGCGGCAAAGGCTCCGGCGGAGAGGAACCACCAGGAGAAGAGTTTACTGTCACCACTTCAGCTACTTTCTTCCACCATTCTCCCAGCAAACAGGGATCAAAGTTTTATGTGAAGGTGCCTGAGTCCGCAACCTACGGATTATTCGGAGCTGGCGTTTTGGCCGCGATAATCGCCCAAAGAAGGTTTCGTTCCAAGAAACCTAATTGAGGTCTTACGACTATTTAAGTTTTTATAAACAAAAACCTCAGAAAGCGTTTCACTTTCTGAGGTTTTGTTTTAGTAGAGTAAACCATTTAAGAATCGTTAAATTTCTGATTATTAGCGAGTCTACCTCACCCATTCAAAGATTGTTCTTGGCCTGTGGATAGGGAGTTTAACTAATTGTGGAAAATCTCCTAATGCGCGTATTTGTTGTTACTATATTCCTAAGTGCGTTTCTGCTCTTTCAAGTCCAGCCGATTATCGCTCGCTATATTCTCCCTTGGTTCGGTGGCACTCCGGCCGTGTGGACAACCTGCATGCTATTTTTCCAGCTGAGCCTCCTCGCTGGCTATGCTTATGCTCACGGTCTGGTGGTTCGCTGGCGCAATCAGCCTCGCTGGCAAGCCGGAGTGCATCTTGCGGTCATGACTATTTCGCTTGTTTTTCTTCCTATCACACCGGACGAAGTCGTAAAGAGCAGCTCGGCTGCCGATCCCACTCTGAGCATCATTGTTCTCCTATTAAAAACTGTGGGATTACCTTTTCTCGTTATTTCTGCCTCCGGTCCGTTGATGCAACACTGGTTTACCACGTCCTTTCCTGGCAAGTCTCCTTACCGGCTCTACTCGGTGTCCAACCTTGGCTCCCTTCTCGCCCTGGTCAGCTACCCTTTCCTCATAGAACCTGTTTTGGGACTGCGGCTGCAAACTCAAGTTTGGTCCGGAACCTATCTTATCTACGGTGTTCTCGCTCTGTGCTGTGCGCGGCAACTATTAAAGGGTTGCCCAGGCGAAACCAAGACCAGTGAGCTAACAACTGCGTCGGTCCCATTAAATGACCGTATACTTTGGGGTACCTTAGCCACGCTTGGATCCGTCTTGCTCCTCTCCATTACAAACAAGATGACTCAGGATATCGCGGTGATTCCATTTCTCTGGATCCTTCCATTGGCACTCTACCTCCTATGTTTTATCATATGTTTTGACCACGCCCGCTGGTATCGGAGGGATGTTTGGATTCCACTAGCAGTCATCTCTATTGGCGCGCTCGTCTACCTTCTCAATCAGGACTTTAATGGTTATGAGCATCATATCCTTTTCCAAATTGCCATTTACGTTTCTGCCCTTTTCACGGGCTGTATGGTCTGCCATGGCGAGATGGTAAGGCTGAAGCCCGCTCCTCAATTCCTCACATCCTTTTATCTCGTTATCTCTTTCGGTGGAGCGATGGGCGGTATTCTCGTCAGTCAGGTAAGCCCACGGATCTTCTCCGGGTATTGGGAGTTGCACGCCGCTTTGCTCGCAATAGCAGGAATTGTAAGCTACCTGCTTGGAAACGATCTCATTAGAAAATCCAGCCTATCCCGCGTAAAAAAGTCAGCTATCATTATCACATGGATTCCCTTGATGTTTTCGATGATTTTTTTCTTGGACAACCACATACAGGACGTAATCAATTCAGTCCTTGTTTCAAAGCGGGGATTCTACGGAGTCCTCAGGGTATATGAGAGTGGTGTCGGCACGCTTGATCACAGGAGAGATCTCTACCATGGTCGCATTAAACACGGTCAACAATTCGTCGCATCTGAAGAAACCCGATTAGCGCCCAGCACCTACTTCATGGCCAAGAGTGGGCCTGGCCTTCTATCACACTTCCACCCGAAGCACCTTCCATTTTCATTAGAACCGATGAAGATCGGTGTGGTGGGGCTTGGGATCGGTACCTTGGCAACGCTTGGAAAAGAAGATGACACCGTGCGTTTCTACGAGATCAACCCGGATGTTGAGTCCCTGGCCAGGTCTCATTTTTATTACCTTAGCGATAGCCGTGCCGAAACCTCCGTCGTGCTAGGAGATGCTCGATCCCTGCTAGAATCTGAATTAGCCAATGGAGACCCACAAAGCTTCGACATCCTGGTAATCGATGCTTTCAGCGGCGACTCCATTCCCTTGCACTTGCTCACCCTAGAGGCGTTTCAACTCTACCTGAATCATCTCAGTACTGGAGGCACTATAGCCGTCCACGTTACAAACCTACATCTGGATTTGAGCGATCCCATCCGAACTATAGCTAATGAATTGGACCTCCACGCAATCTGGATCGAACGTGAAGACATTGACCCAGGCGAATATTATTCCAGTTGGATTCTTCTTAGCCCGACGGCTGAAACCCTCGACCTTATTAGCTCAACAGGCCAGAGCACGGCCTGGGAAAAGGAGGACCCTCGCCCTATCCTTTGGAGTGATGATTACAGCAATCTTTTCAATGTAATCAAATGGGATTAGGATAGGCACAAAGTCATTCCAATGGTATGATTCTTTGTAGGGGTATCGGGGCATACACAAAGCCGATTATCAGCTTCCAAGCCGACAAAACGGTAGGGCGAGAGCGTCCCGCTCCGCCGCTGGAGACTCAGGAAACATACGGCACTGCGAGGACGCAGTAGCCCTACCTATCTCAGATACAAGTAGTCATTCATTTAGCTGCTGAACTTTAAAGGAGCCAGTTTCCCCTAGTACTAAGATTCACACTTCATTCGTATGGATCCCTACTTTGATCATTGAAACCACGAGAGCGGCTACCTAGAACTACTGGGATGAAGCTTCTATTACGTTCTACTCTAGTATCACTATGGCTCCTCTTCCTGGGATCTACCTTATCGGCAGCAGATGCGCCTAATGTCATCCTCTTGATGGGAGATGACCACGGATGGGATGAAGTGGCCTATAACGGGCACCCACACCTTCACACACCGGTGCTGGATGAGATGGCCGCAACCGGATTGCGTTTGGATCGATTTTACTCAGGACACCCAACCTGTTCACCAACGAGGGGAAGTTTCCTAACAGGACGTCATCCTGTCCGATATGGCACCTTTTCACCCAATTGGTCCATACGTCCGGAGGAATTTACCATCGGGCATATGATGAATAACGCGGGCTACCGGACCGGGCATTTTGGGAAATGGCACGTGGGTCCAGTCAAGAAAGATTCACCTACCTGCCCAGGTGCAATGGGTTTCGACGAATGGCTGTCCCATGACAACTTTTTCGAATTGGACCCCGTGTTGGTGCGCAATGGTGGTAAACCAAAAAAGTATAAAGGTGAAAGCTCGGAAATCATCATCAAGGATACCATACGCTTCATCAAGGATGCGAAAAAGAAGCGGACACCCTTTATGGCGGTGGTATGGTTTGGTTCTCCACATGAGCCCTACATGGGACTGCCCAAGGACTTGGCTTTGTATAATGATTTACCAGAGAAGTATGCGAAGCAGACAGTTAAACTAACGAGTATCGAAACTGGCCAATCTTCAACCCAAGTATTGAGGGATGTCTTACAAGTGCGGTATGCGGAGATTACAGCGATGGATCGTGCCATCGGCCAACTGCGCGACTACTTGAAGAAAGCAGACCTGCGGGACAACACTATCGTATTTTACTGCGGTGACAACGGTGTACCCGCTAGCGGCAATGGCGCCACCAATCCATTTAGGAAACTCAAAGGAGCAGTCTATGAGGGCGGAGTCCGTGTACCAGGTGTAATCGAGTGGCCTGCCAAAATATCAGCACCACGTAGCTCCAGTTTGAATACTGTAACCAGTGACCTTATGCCCACACTGTGTGAGCTCATTGGGCAATCACTTCCTAATCGCCCCATTGATGGCGTCAGTCTGGTTCCTCTATTAAACGGAGATATGGTGGGGCGCCCTTCACCCATCATTTTCTGGAACTACGCAACAGGACCGGAAGAGGCCTACAGCACTATGCCGTACATTGAACCTAAACTCCAGGAAGGGACCACGCCACTCATTAAAATGATGGCTGGAAAATATACCCGTACTTTCCGCAACTATCATCATCCGGAAATCAAGGAATCCGATTACAATGGATCGAGGGCTCTTCTGCATAATCGCTACAAACTCGTAGTCGATGGTGAAAAAGAAAGTGGCATAGAACTCTTCGACATGGAAAAAGATCCTTATGAAACAAGCAATCTGGCTGACGACTTGCCAGCAGTCACAGCGACTTTGAAGGATCAGTTGAGAGTGTGGCAGGGCTCTGTATTGAAAAGCCTCACCGGAGCAGATTATTAGGAGCGTCACCTGAAGAGTGGTGAAGAATCGATTGGTAGGTTTTTATTCCGCCGACGCTCGAGAAATCCAGCTGTAGGAAACTTACCTAGACAAACAGAAGTTAGCTAGCGATAAAGGGCCAAATGAAAAAAGTATTCCCATTGGAAGTTGAAGGAAAAAAGACGCCTCGGGTAATCGACTCGATTAAACATGAGGTTAATAAATACCTGAAACGCGAACGGCGTAAGCGGCTCCCAGCCGGTGTAGACTATTGGGACTTTGATTGCCGTGTCGGAACTGAAAGTGATTCAACCGAAGTCATCCACCTGACTAAAATCAGCGCAGAAATTGATATAATATCCGAGCAGGGAGTACCATCCGTTTACATCGAGATCCTGAGCAAGCAAGGCCGCCGGAAACGAAAAGCTCCAAGCGATAAGCCAGCACCAAACACGTCCAAGAAAATTTAAAGAATTAGGCGCGGGTCAGAACCGAAATTTTTAATCCATTCAAATCCATGCAAGGTCCTACCCCAAAAAAGGCCACATTCCTTCAAGCGCTTTTTCCAATTGTTGGATTGATCGTTATCCTTGTTTATGGCCTCATCGTTCGTCCGATGGTTCAGGGACTAGAAGCGTTTCCGTTGGAAATTGTTTTTTTATCCGCAGCAGTCGTGGCGATCAGCCAATTAGCCTATCTGGGATATTCGTGGCAAGAGATCCAAGACTCCATCATTCAAAAATTGGCAAAGGCACTTCCCACGATATTAATCCTATTTGCCATCGGCATGATTATTGGAAGCTGGATAGCGGCCGGTACCATACCGATGCTTGTTTATTACGGGATAAAAATAATCCATCCCGATTATATCTATGTGATCGCCTTTCTGGTCGCAGCTATCTTCTCGACCTTTACCGGCACATCCTGGGGATCAGCCGGAACCATCGGCCTGGTCCTGATAGGTGTCGCAACCACCATCCACGCGAACCTAGGCATAACAGCCGGGGCCATTATTGGTGGAGCGTTTTTCGGCGATAAAATGTCACCGCTGTCAGACACAACCAACGTCGCAGCACTGGCCGCGGAAGTCCCTTTGTGGGACCATATACATTCCATGATGTTTACGACCGTACCGTCGGCTATTATGGCCAGTGCGATTTACTTTACCTTGGGGTTAGTTTATCCTGTTGAAGCTTCTGAAAGCACAGTGGTTAAGACTCAAGTAATCTTGGAAGGGATTGAAACCATGTTTAATTTCAACCTCTTTCTCCTTTTGCCGGCGATCATTGTTATCTACGGTTCAATTAAGCGAAAAGCTACTTTACCTGTCCTGATCACTTCTTCTTTTGCAGGATGTATACTCGCCTTCATTTTCCAACAGACCACCCTGGCCGATGTGGTTCAATCGCTCTACAAAGGCTACGACACATCCATGGTTGTATGGATGACAATGATACCGGACGATTTGAGTACTTTGTTTAATCGCGGTGGATTGTATGAGCTGAGCGAACCAGTCATCATCTCAATAATCGTATTTGTTTATGTTGGAGCGATCGATAAAATCGATGCGATGCCGATCATTGTCGAACGGGTGTTCAGTTTTGCGAAAACCAGGACCTCGACCATTTTGGCTTCGCTGGCCTCAACCTCACTCATCAACTCCATTACCTCCAATCAATACGCAGCCAGCTTTATTGTCGGAGAAGCTTTCCAGAAGTCCTACGACAAAAAAGGGATTCCACGCAAGGTGTTGTCACGCTCTCTGGAGGATGCCGGCACGATGTTGGAGAACATGGTACCCTGGCATACCACTGCGATTTTCATGGTAGCCACGTTGGGAGTCCCGGTAGCCACCTACTGGCACTGGCAGTTCCTTTCGCTTATCAACTTCTTTGTAGCTATCACCTTAGCAGTAACTGGCTGGGGTTGTTTCTATAATCAAGCCGCGAAGAACAAAGCATAGGGAACTTAGATTATTTTTCTTCCCAACGGTCCAGCTTGCTGCGGAACCGTCTACTCAGATTCGCCGGACGATAATCGACGCAATCGCGCCACCGCCGTTTTACGCTCAGGTCTATCTGATCAAACCGTCCTGTAATGGATCGAAGTGCTGACCTAGTCAGTCTATAGAAGCCAGTTTTAGAGTTATCGAATTCAATACGATGGTTTTGTTTCAAACCCCCTTCAACACGGCCAAGATCGGTTGCGAGACAAATTCTGTTTTCTTTCATCTGCTCAAACATCCAAACCAGGCAACGATTGGCCATGGGAGCTGAATCCTCGCGGCCGCCGCCGATACAACTATGATTACCGGGAAACCAAGCCTCTTTTACCACATGATCTGAATGTTTGGCTCTATACATGGAAGTAACTTGAAATACTTCGCGCAGTTCATCGATCGCCTTAGCCTGAAATGCGAACTTAACGGAAGCGGTTACTCGTGTATCGTGAAATGCAAAGCGGTCATTGAAAAGTTTATCGACAGAAATCCCGGGAATTTGGACAGGAAACCCCAGTGCACCCACAGTATCCCAACAACCAAGCACCTGAATAGGAATACGTTCGCCATAAGTGGCACGAAATTGTATCGCTTTATTGGAGCTCGGAGGAAAAGACCGATCACGGTAGAGCGCAAAAGCTTTAGGGATCATTCGCATATGTTTTCGTCCAACGAATCCGCTGCAATGAATGAGACCTGCCAAACTACGCACGGTATAGGCACCTCTGCTGAAGCCAAAGAGAAACACCTCATCACCGGGTTCATAGTTCAAAGAAAGAAAGGTGTACGCTTCGATAATATCCCGATCCAATCCCAGGCCCAAAATACCGCTAATTCGACTCTTGTTACTGGCCCCTACTCCTTCGCCATAATAAACGACCTGGGACACGTGTCGTCCATCGCGACGCTTTACAGCCTGTGCGAGCTTGACCACATTTGTCGGGTATTTGGAATCGAGTCTATGCCAACTTCCATCACAACAAATAATCAATCGACGCATAGCTTTCTCAGATAACTAGAAATCGGTTGGGGAAACAACAAAACATAAGTAGGCAATAATGCTACCAGATCACTGGAGCTTCGCAAAAGGAGCAATCTCAAAGCTGGAATAAACTGATATCAACAGGAGATCAGAAAATGAAAATTTGAATCAAGGTCAACAAACTGAATAACTTATAAGGGGATCGCTAGCAAATGGAGAGCCGGCCAGGCTCATCTTTAGTTTCCCAATCTTCAAACTTCAGAAGGTATTCTTCTGGTATGTATATACAAATAGAACGGCACACTAAACGCCATGCTTCCTAATAAGGTTAACACGATAAACCAAACCCATCCCGGTTTCTTTAATCCGAGTTTTGCCATCAGGAAGGCGGCAAAACACATCAATAAAAAGGCCTCACTCAGAAATATAAGAAACACTCCGTTCGACAGCGCAGTATAGTAAATCGCTTTTTCAAAAAACACGAAATAGAGAAACGGTACGTTGATCAAAAGGAATCCAAGAATCGAAAGAAGTAAAAATAATCCTCGGTAGGGACGTAACAATGACAATGACATGCCTGGTTATTTAATTCTTTTCTGTAGGTTTTCAAATAGATCGCGTTGAAACCTTTTCACTATCGATTTTACTAATACCTACTATCACAATCGAATCTGGCTTGATTCTGCCAGGATGAGGAATTCCTCTCGGACAGTCGCATACCGTCGATCCAGAGAAGCAAAATGGACGCATCCCCAATCCTGGAACGATTCATTATCAGGACCAAAGAATTTGCGTTGGACGAATAGTGGCTCAGTTCATAGGTTCTCGCACTTATCCACAAAACTATGAGAATTGCATTTTCTTTTCATTCGATGTGCAACTGCAACCAATGGTTGCGGTTAATCACCGTGTGGATTGCTAGCACATTTTGCCTGGTTGGCTTGGGGAAGGAAGCAGCGCATTCGATAAAAATTCGCCTCTCAGATAAAACAGCCAATGCTTACACAGCCGTTATTGGAGTATCAAATTCGACGGAACTTAGCGAAGCGATTTATGATGCAAAAGGAGGTGAGGTCATTCTCTTGGCGACAGGTGGATATGGCGTGTTGACTTTTTCCAATCTGAATATGTCAACCGAAGTGACGATCATGGCTGCCCTAAATGCCAGTCCCGAGTTTTCAAGTGTCCAGGTCACAAATAGTAGTTGGTGGCGTTTTTCAGGTCTTTATTTAAAACCCCGATTTACCTCAGGTGCCGATACCAACAATGCCGTGAGGCTCATTGGAAGTGACATGACTTTTGAAAATTCTGTGGTGAATTATTCAGACGACACATCTGGATGGTCGGCCAACGATTGGTTGAATCGCACGGGTAATGGGATCGTTTCCGGTGGTACGCGGATTATCATTCGAAGAAATAAGATCACCAATGTAGATCATCCAATTGCCTCGGACGCGACCTATTCCTTAATAGCCCACAACACAATCGACGGATTTCGAGGTGACGCATGCCGAAGCCTGGGGGACTTTGTAACCTTCGAATATAATTGCGCGAAAAACTCCGTGGCTGTCGACGACAACCACGATGATTTTTTCCAATCCTGGTCAGTTGGTACCGGCGGTGTGGGTACCGGATAAGTAGTCGGCGTAATTTTGCGAGCTAACACATTTATCTCTTATTAAAGTGAAAACCTTCCCTTTGCAACCATCTCACAAGGCATTGGATTATTCGATGGCGTGTATCGGGATTGGGTAATAGAAAACAACGTCATCATTACAGGCCACTGGCATGGCATTTCTTTATTCGGAGGAGTGAATTGCCGGATTGTAAACAACACCGTCCTGGATCGAAACACAGATGATCAACCAAAACCATGGATTCAAATGGTAAACGATCAAGACGGCGTTTCATCCCAAAGTTGCATTATAAGAAACAATTTATCAATGGATATTAATTTTGGTACCGGAGTGACTTCAGATAGCAACCAGATTGTTGCCGACCCAACCCTCTTTTATGTCGATCCAGAGGCGTACGATTTACAATTGCTCGAAGGGAGTCCGGCAGTGGATGTTGCCAACGAAGATCTGGCACCAGCGATTGACCACGACGGAATTCAGCGACCGAAGGGTGTCAGCATTGATGTCGGAGCTTACGAAAAGCTGGTGCCCCTAACAGATACGGATGGAGATGGCCTTCCTGATGATTGGGAGCTGAGTACAATCCGAAACCTAGAGCAAGGACCCACAGATGATAAGGAAGGTGACAGACATTCCAATCTTCTCGAGTTCGTTTTAGGTTCAGATCCTACCGTAGTAGATTCAGAGGATTTCGTGGATGCCTACATTGAACAACTAGGCACCCACTGATTACTAACCATTTCGTACCGACGTTCTCTCGTCCAAACACATAGAAGTCTCATTCTTGAATTTTCATCAGACCTGGTTAACTGGCATTCAGACCCCGAGGATGGATCCATGACGAAAGTAATTGGCACACCCGTAAATAATGGGGACGAAACAGAAACAGTGCAGCTACTTTACCGAACTCCGCTATCAAACCAGGACAAGATTTTCGCACGTCTTAGGGTGGAGTAATACATCTAGTGGATCCGGGATGGTGGACCTATAGGTTCGCTCTTCAAAGCACTCATGACCGGATTATCCACAGAACCAACCGACAGGGTGTGAATCTTTTTGCGGGAGGAAACAGGCTCCTTTATAGTTGAGCAGCTAAATGAATGATTACTTGTATCTGAGATAGGTAGAGCTACTGCATCCTCGCAGTACCCTGTGTTTTCTGAGTATTCGGCGGCGGAGCGGGACGCTCTCGCCCGACCTATTTGTCCACTTGGAAACTGATAATCGGCTCAGTGAATGACACGGTTCCCCGCACAAAGAATCACACCAAACTGACAGCTATAAAAAAAATCAAACTTGTGGTGAATAGAAAAGCTTCCTAGCATTTATTCCTTATCCAAAGAAACAATAATGAGCTGCCCCAAATATAGTCGTCGGAAATTTTTAGGTCTAAGCGCCGGAGCCATGGCCATGACACCCTGCATGATGAACCGGGCTTGGGGAGAGGTGAGCTGGGACCGGGCTTCGGGAGCACTGACCAGGCCTCTCAAAAGCGCGATCCACTCGCAAAGCACAGCCGGTCATGTGAATAACGCAAAAGTAGCGATTGTTCGCTGCTTGAACTATGGAGCGAAGGTCCATCCGGCGATGAAAAGAATGTTCGATCTACTGGGAGGAATCAAGCAACTGGTCGCGAACAAAACGGTAACCGTTAAGATAAATACAACCACCACCAATTTTAGTGAGTATTTAGGCCGGCCCGTTGGCGAAACGTTTATGACTCACCCCGATACTGCATTAGCCTTACTCCATTTGCTCATCGAAGCAGGTGCAAAACGTGTGCGGTTTGTAGAATCAACCGTCAAAGCTGAAAACCTGGACACTACTTTGAAAAGGGGGAAGTGGGACATACCAGCGTTCATGGCTGCAGGAAAACATATCGAATTTGAAAACACGAGGAACTTGGGAGACGGAAAACATTATTCCCACATGAAGGTCCCCCACGGTGGACGCATTTTTTCGTCCTTTGAGTTTAACCACTCTTACGAAGACACGGACGTGATGATTTCATTGTGCAAGTTAAAGGATCATATAACTGCAGGGGTTACCTTAACCATGAAAAACCTTTTTGGTCTTACTCCAAATTCGCTCTACGGTGGTCAGGCCGGAAGCGAGAAAGCACTACAAGGCAGGATGCCACTTCACGGTCTTCCAAAGTTTGACCACCTGGAACTTCCAGGAATTAAAAAAGAACAAAGACAGTACGGAGATCCTGGATACAGTGTCCCAAATATCATTACCGATATTAACGCAACCATCCCGATTCACTTGGGAATCATTGATGGAATAACGTCAATGAGTGGAGCAGAAAATCCCGGAAAAGGACTGAAAGACAGCCTGAATCAATTTGTAGCTCCTGGCATAATTCTTGCCGGATTTAACCCTGTTTCTACCGACGCCGTGGGAATGGCCGTAATGGGTTACGATAATCCACGCGCCGAACTAGGTTCATGGCCCTTCAAAGAATGTGACAATCATATCCTTCTAGCAGAACAAGCTGGCTTGGGAATTGCCGACCTCGATCAGATCGATGTGCGTGGTATGACCATCGACGAAGCATTTTTCCCGTACTGAGCAAGGGCATTCTCGGGCGGTAATGGCTCATTTAATTGCAACGCAATTATTCCCAATGAGTTAAATCCAGACACAGCCCTGACAAAAATTAAAATACCACCAATTCTAAATTGGTGGTTATTACGACTACTCTGAAATCGCGAAATCTCCAAAGAAATCAATCGGAGCATCAACGAGTGTATCAAACCAATAGCCAGTCCAACTACCGAAAGTTTCATTGAAAAAACTCAGATCAACGTTTAACTGAACAAATCCTTCCAGCACGAGTAGAAGACTCCCGAATTCATTCTCCTGAATCCATAAATAATCTTCAATATTTCCGAATGTAGTTTCATTCAAAACGAATGTCCCCAAGGGGCTGTCAGTATTTTCAGTTGTTCGCTCAGCAGTGATGTTCAGCTTCATCAATTCACCTGAAGACCGGAAATTTAAAATGAACTCTTTACCGACCAAATTGTCCGGGCGATTGCCATGGTTGATTTGATAGGCTTTGAAAAACTGTTTGTCCTTGCCCGATACAAACGAACTTATATCGACAACCGCATCTCCCGACGGAGGATCTTTATTTGTTAAACTGGAAATAGAAATCCATTCCCCTAAATCATCGGAACGAGAACTTTCATACTGATGAAATCTTTCCTGAGGAAACTGTAAGGACAAGATTTCGCCGTCTCTTCCCACAGTCGTTTTAATATTATCTATAATGGGCAACCCGTAATCACCTTCAGAGAAAGCCTGCGCCTCCGATCCTACAGCAATGATTTCAAGATTCTGTATTACCAAATCTTTTATGGGCTTAGCTAATTCACTCTCAGGGTCGTCAAGAGGGACATCAGTGGCAATTGAGTTGATCACATCCATGTCTTCGGATAACACCGAACCAAAGACCGGATGGAATCCATCTAAATGAGAAGCTTCTACTAGGGTGATAAAAAATTGGCTTCCGTTGCTGTTGGGCGCGGAATTGGCCATAGATAATACTCCAGCTCCGTCATGAAGTAAGTCAGTATGGAACTCATCGGGCAAAAAATACCCAGGGCCATCCGTTCCCTCACCATTCGGTGACCCCGCCTGGATCCCAAGTTCACGGTCAATTCGATGGAACTTAATACCATCATAGAAGGGAACTCCTTTTTTAGCTGTTCCTCCAACTAGATCCACCCAACCCAGGGTCCCTTTTGTCAGGCTAACGAAGTTGGCAACAGTGAGTGGCGCTTTTTCGTATTCCAGTTTACAGGTAAATTCACCAAATGCATCTCCTCCATGGGTAATGGTAAATGTCGCATAAAGACCAGGATCGGTTGGAACCACCGCTTCTATCCTGGGTAATCCCAAAAAAAAAAGTAGAACAAGACCGGATCGATATAAGGGTTTCAAAGACATGAAGGGCGAAATGAATGGAGTGCTTTCCAATTGGTCAACAATGTAAGCTCCACAGGTTTGGAATGTGTATATTGTCCTCAGCGAGCTTTCGCAGTTTTTCTGGTATAACACCTATCGACTCCAAAACGTAATTTTTGTGCCGTTTAAATCACCTTCCTTGCTTGCTGAAGAGCCTACTAATCACAAATTTGCGTGAATGAACCTCAGTCTATTTTCCTCAATACTTTTTCAATGCTTGTTTGTTCGTTGGCTACCACGGGCAATCCCGATAATTAGAAGCAAAGTCCAAGTGAGTAACCCAGTCGCGATCTAAGCGTGAAATTAATCATTCAATCCACCCTGTGTCATTGAATTATACTTGGGTTAATTAAATTGAATAATGAAATATACCTGACTGTTCCGAGGGAGCTTTAACACGACTTTAAAATCAGTGTTTGACTGAGTAATAATTTCGATGAACCGGGGTAGTTCCATTACCTCAGTTCATCCTCCTATTAGACCTATTCTTTTAATCCTGATCCTCATCTGCGATCAGGATTTTTTCGTTCTGAGATGGAGGGCATGAGCCTGGAAGGTCGTTACCGTCGGCGAGGAGGATCCCAAATCGGCATAGCGGTCGACTCGTTTTTTTTTAACGGACGAATGAGAAAAAAAAGGTAACGCTGATTAGGTGTGCTTTTCTTTAAGATTGCTCAGATAAAAGTCCTACCTAGATTGAGTGATTCTCATATTTCTCCTCCGTAAGTTTAAAAATCCCCAAACTCAATTTCTGATGCAACATTTTCTCACCTATCGATTTCTTTTAAGCCTCTACATCGTAGCCTCAATTATTCCAGTTCTTCTCGTTGGAGAATCTGAGACGACACCAGTGAAGGGCCTTCACACAAACACGCCACGAGTACACGCGCTCATCAATGGCACGGTGGTGACCGCTCCCGGAAAAACGATCGAATCCGCCACCCTAGTGCTTCGCGATGGATTGATCGAATCCGTGGGCACTGATATTGAAGTTCCTTCGGATGCCCGCATCTGGGATATGACTGGAAAAACTGTCTATGCCGGATTCATTGATGCCTACTCAAACTATGGAATGCCTCCCGGCCTCAAAAAATTTCGTTCAGGAAGTGAGGGTTCCGAAGGTCCTCCACCTAAAAGACCCTCAACACCTCGAGGAATAGGAGCCATATCGTGGAATCCCCTCGTTATGCCGGAAAGAGATGCAGCTGATTATTTCAAGGTAAATAAAAAGGATGCAGAGAGTTTTAACGACGCTGGTTTCTCAACTGTCGCCACCTACCCAGCCCGTGGAATCTACCGAGGGCAAGGGCTCCTGGTTCATACGGATACGAAATCTATCCACGAATCTACGGTTAGAACAGGTTTGGCCCAACACATCGCATTTGACCGGTGGCAAGACTCGCGTACAGACCGACCCAATGATGGTGATACCTACCCTGCTTCGCTGATGGGGAGTGTAGCCCTTTTTCGGCAAACGCTCTACGACGCCAATTGGTACTCCGAAATTACGAAAGCTCATAAAGACAATCCAGACAAGTTGGAGAAACCGGATGCGAATGCTGCCCTGGCTGCGTTACAACCATTAATCAGTCAGAATCAATGGGCATTATTCGAAACAAAAAATGAGTTAGCTTATCAACGTATCCAAACAGTCGCTGAAGAATTTGACCTCGAATACGCCATGCTGGGAAATGGCTATGAATATCGACGCACAGGGATACTGAAGGAATTGGGGAAAACGGTAATACTCCCATTGTCATTTCCTAAAACTCCTCAGGTGGAAAGAACTGACAAATCACTTGGAGTTTCGCTTGAACAATTACAGCACTGGGAATTGGCAGCTTCAAATGCAGCCTTTCTTGAAAAAGCTGATGTATCCTTTTGTTTTACCTCCCATTTTAACTCAGGTCCTAACAAAAATCCCTGGCCTGCCATTCGGGAGACCGTAAAACGAGGACTCAATGCTGACTCTGCCTTAGCTGCTATTACAACAAACCCGGCGAAACTTTATGGTGTAGATGATCAGATGGGCACCATTCAAGCAGGTAAGATTGCCAACCTAACCATTGCCACCGGAGATCTATTTCTGAATGACAAGGCCGTTGTATCCGAGATATGGATTCAAGGAAATTACATAGAAAGGAAACCCGCGAGGGAAAAGGATCTCGAAGGCATATGGACCTTTACTTGGACAGGGGTTAGCGGATTCGATAGCGGTGAGATCAAAGGAGGGGGCAATAAATTCTCGCTCAAAGTTGGAAAAACATCTCTTCCATTTACGGTTCAAGGAAATGAATTTCTGCTGCTCGCTTCTCCGGATCTTTTGGGAGAAAAAGACGAAGAAGGCTGGGTTCGACTTCAGGCGTATGTTCATGCAGATTCGCTATCCGGTAGCGGTCAATTACCCGGTGGGGAGATAGTAAGCTGGTCAGCAAACCGCACGAAAGCTCTCGAGGAGCAGAAAAAGGAAGAGAAAGAGCAGGAAACTGAAATCCCGGAGCTTGTTTTTAATCGCTATCCCGCAGGTCTCTATGGTGTTGAATCGCTCGATAGACCTTCGACAGTTCTTATTCAAAACGCAACTATCTGGACCAGTGGCCCAGCAGGTGTTTTGGAGGACACGGATCTATTAATTATTGACGGGGAAATAGCACAAATTGGCGCCAATCTGAAAACCCCAAAAGGTGCTGAAGTCATTGATGCGGAAGGCAAACATGTGACGCCCGGCTTGATAGATTGCCATTCCCATGTCGGAGGCACCGGCGGGCTCAACGAAGGTGGTTCGGCCATATCCGTGGAGGTTCGGCTGGCGGACGTTCTTAACCCGGCCGATATTAATATTTTTCGTCAGCTAGGCGGAGGACTTACGGTGGCTAATATTTTGCACGGTTCAGCCAATCCTATGGGTGGTCAAAACCAGGTGATCAAGATGCGTTGGGGACAAAATGCGGAAGAAATTAAATTCGCTGGTGCACGGCCCAGTGTGAAATTTGCCTTGGGTGAGAATGTAAAACGTAGCCGCGACCCGAACTCCAGTCGCTATCCTAAGAGTCGATTGGGTGTCGAACAATTCTTCGTGAGTAATTTCAGAGCCGCAGAAGACTATGGAAGAAAGCGGGATGATTTTGGTTCCGGGAAGTCAATCTCTCCACCCAGAGTTGATTTACGAATGGCAGCAACGCTGGAGGTCCTTCGGCGAGAACGTATTATCCACATTCATTCCTACCGACAGGATGAGGTGCTGATGTTCGCCCGACTGGCGAAGAAATTGGATCTCGAAGTAGGCACGTTTCAACACATTCTAGAAGGCTATAAAGTCGCCGACGCTCTTGCGGATATTAACGCAGGTGCTTCCACTTTTTCTGACTGGTGGGGCTACAAATTTGAGGTCATAGACGCTATCCCATACAACGGAAAGATTCTTTATGACCAAGGAGTGGTAACTTCATTTAACTCTGACGATGTCGGCAATGCGGAGCTGGCAACTCGCCTAAATACTGAAGCGGCCAAGGCTGTTAAATACGGAGGAGTCTCAGAAGAAGAGGCACTCAAATTCGTTACCCTCAACCCGGCTATTCAACTCCGAATTGATGATAAGGTCGGTTCCCTGGAAAAAGGGAAAGATGGAGATTTTGTAATTTGGAGCGATCATCCTTTATCCACTTTTGCTCATGCTGAACAAACCTGGATTGAAGGCATAAAGTATTTCGACAAAGAAGATGCTCGAATTCAGTTTGAAGCTGACAGTCGGGAGCGCAATAGGCTGGTTCAGCAAGCACTGGGCAAACGACTTAAAGAGCTAAAAATGGGTTCAAAGAACGGACCTCCAGATAAAGATCCTCAAGAAGAATCCCAACCTGAAGATCGGCATGATTGGATATACCACGATGGCACGAATCAATACAGCTGCGCCGCAGAAGAGGAAGGAGCACACTCATGAAATATATTAATCCATCCCAATTTCTGATACTGATTATTTTCGTAATCACCTCCTACGTATCTAACGCACATGATATGGTTCCTGGAGCAAAACAAGACTCCCCCATCCTATTAAAAAACGGAACCATCCATACCATTACCGGCGCGACTATTGTTGGTGGTGACTTACTGTTTGAAAACGGAAAGATCGTAGCAGTCACTCGAACGATAGACCCTCCGAAAGGAAGTGTGGTAATCGATGTTACCGGAAAGCACATTTACCCCGGATTAATTTCTGGCATTTCTTCTATCGGACTCGTCGAGATCAGTTCGATAAGTGCTAGCATAGACCTTGGTGAACGAGAAGCTTTGAACCCAAACCTTCGCGCAGAAGTAGCGGTAAATCCAGACAGTGAGATCATTCCGGTCACTCGTGCAAATGGCATACTGTTCGCTCACGTTACCCCACTTAATAGCCGAGGCGGATTAATAGGCGGACAAACTGCCTTGCTCAACCTTGATGGCTGGACGACGGAAGATATGACCTTTAGGTCTTCCATCGGCATGAGAATTACCTGGCCATCGGATCCGCAGCTTAGAGGATTTCAAATCGATCCAAGCTCAGTGGATGACCCCAAAAAAGCAGAGGAAAACTACGCTAAAAAAATCAAAGAGCTGGAACAGGCGTTTGCGGATGCGAGGGCATTTTGGAAGGCAAAAGATCAGGGTAATAAAGTACTCGACGTGGACCTACGTTGGGAATCACTCGGGCCTGTATTAAAAAAGGAAATACCCGTACTTGTTTATGCAAATTCAGTTCGACAAATTCGTGACGCTATAAATTGGGTAAAAAAGGAGGGCTTTGAAATGATACTCACAGGTGGGGCGGATGCCTGGCGAATTGCGGAATTGCTCGGAGAGAACCATATTCCGGTAATCATCGGCAATGTGAATACCACTACTCGAAGACGTTCAGATGCGTACGATACTCCATTCAAGAATCCTGCAATACTTCATAAAGCCGGTGTTAGATTTGCCATTGCCTTCAGTAGTGGTGCTCCCAACGAAGCCAACGAACGCAACCTGCCCTATGAAGCAGGCAGAGCAGTCGCTTTCGGCTTACCCAGAGAGGAAGCCATTAAAGCTATCACTCAATATCCAGCTGAAATCCTAGGGGTTGCAGATCGACTGGGTTCACTCGAGGTTGGCAAAGATGCATCCCTGATCGTGACGAACGGAGATCCGCTCGATATTCGTTCCAACGTGGAATTAGCGTTTATACAAGGTCGGTCAGTCGAACTCTCGAGCAGACATACCCAGCTCTACGAGAAGTACCAAAAAAGGTACTTACAAAATTGACGAACTCTTCAGACCGTTACTGTTCAGGTTGAACGGAAGGACGTTAAGTGCACCTTTAATTACTTCGGCCGTTTTGTAGGAACCACCAAAACAGGTACTTTAGCTCTGTGGAGAAGTGCTAGAGTTACACTTCCAGCGATAATATTAAATACCGCACCATGACCATGTGAGCCTACGACAACCAACTCGATGCCGTTATCTTCAATCTCTGTAATTAAAGAATCCACGATCGGTCCTTCAGGCAAATCAGACTCGGCGTTTACACCGCGCTCCTTCAGGCTGCATACAATAGCATCGAGTTGTTTTTGATCTGATTCCAGAATTTGTTCATAGAACTCCATATCAGGTATAACACCAGTGCCACCAATACCGACAAAAACAGGTTCAGAGGCAGCCGCATGCACAATACGTAATGACGCCCCGGAAAAAACAGCTTGTTCGAAAGCCGCATCAACGACATCATCAGTTACATCGGAGAAATCTACTGGTACTTAATATGTTTTTCATAATAATACATAGTACAACTGTTCGGCCTGTGACGCAAATTGCTACATAAAGGATTAGTCGGACTTTCTAAGCAAATTAGGGTTTGTAATGTGCCTCTTGAAACCTGGTTCATTGATCTGGATTCGAGGGAGCATCCCTTTTCGCCATAGTCCAACCAGTGAAGCCATAAATCAGTGAAATGATTGGATTAATAAGATTCAAAAATGCAAAGGGCAGGTAGGCCAGTGGATTAACTAAGAGAAACGCCATCATGGTAGCCCCGCAAGTATTCCAAGGAATAAGAGGTGAACTTAGCGTACCCGCATCTTCGATACAACGGGATAAATTTTTGGCTGCCAACCCGGAGTCTTCGAACGCCTTTTTGTACATACGTCCAGGAACAATTATGGAGAGGTATTGGTCAGGCGCTAAAATGTTCATGCCTAAACAAGTCAGAATGGTAGTTGCAACTAATCGACCCGTGGAAGTTGCGAACTTTAGGATATAATTAGAAATCGTCGTAAGCATTCCAGTACCTTCCATGATTCCTCCATAGGCCATGGCACAAAGAATAAGGGAAATGGTCCACATCATACTATCAATACCTCCACGCGTTAGGAGCTCGTCTATTTGCGATACTCCCGTTTCTGAAACAAAGCCTGCCTGCATGATCGAAAAGATGCTACTGAATGAAATACCTTGCGTGACCACACCCAGAATGCCTCCAGCGAACCCGCCTGCCAACAATGCAGGCAAGGCTGGGATACGTAATACAATAAGCAATAAGACCAATCCAGGGGCGAGAAGTAGCCAGGGAGTTAAATTAAACAGTGAATCCAGGGTCTGACTGAGTGTAGCCACCGATTCGAGACTAGCAGCCTCACCCGAAATGCGAGCTCCCAGGATGGCGTATAAGGTCAAGGTGATGATCATACTTGGAACCGTCGTAAATAGCATATGCTTGATATGATCAAATAACTCCGCGCCTGCTACTGCTGGCGCAAGGTTGGTCGTATCTGATAAGGGCGATAGTTTATCACCGAAATAGGCCCCCGAAACAATCGCGCCTGCGACCATCGGTAACGGAAGACCCAAAGCCTGCCCAATGCCGATCAAAGCCACTCCAACCGTACCAGCTGTCGACCACGAACTTCCTGTAGCAAAGGAAACAACCGAGCAGATTAAACAAGTCGCAACCAGAAAGAAACCGGGCGAAAGAATTTTTAGCCCATAAAAGATCATTAAGGGAACGATGCCACTGGCGACCCAAGTCCCGATCAGGATACCAATGGCCATTAGAATAAGAATGGCCGGCATTGATATGGAGATACTGGAAACGATGCTTACTTGTAAGTCTTTCCAACCGAAGCCAGCTCGACTCCCAATAAATGCCGCCACCACAGCTGCAAGAATGAGTGGCAAATGTGGGTCCGTTCCCAACACAAAGATCCCTGTAAACAGGAACAGTATTAAAGAGAGCACGGGAACTAAGGAGATTCCTAGACTAGGCGTGTGGTTTGTTTCAATAGACATGGGACGCGACTAACACAACCGATGCGTGGTCATTTGTCGAGTATCCGACAACGGTTTCGATTTAGTAATTCCAAGGATAGGTTTTGACGCCTTCTCCATACTTCCACTGACTTGTGTTTCCATTAACTCCGATAGAAACAGAATGAAAAAATTCTTCTCAATATTATCCGTATTACTGATTGGCTTACCATTGAGCGCCCAGGATTCCATCAACTTTCCTACCTTGGGGGAAATCAGGCAACATCATCCAGGTCTAGCAAAATTGATCGATGTGAATACACCCATTCAGGTAATTACCTCTGGGTTTGAATGGTGTGAAGGACCAGCCTGGAACAAGGAAGGACAGTTCCTGGTATTTTCGGAGATTCCAAGCAATACGGTTATGAAGTGGGTCGAGGGCGAAGGAGTCAGCAAATGGTTTTCACCATCTGGTTATACAGGCATTTCAGATTACGGCCCAGAACCTGGCAGTAATGGATTGATGTTTGACCCTGAAGGACGACTCATCTCTTGCGAACACGGCGATCGACGCATTTCGATCATGATCAAGGACGGTGGTAAAAAAACATTGGCAGATAACTACAACGGATATCGTTTCAACAGCCCCAACGACATTACACGCCATTCAAACGGCAATCTCTACTTCACTGATCCTCCTTATGGTCTTCGCGACCGCTTCGAGGACCCTCGTAGAGAAATGGATTATTGCGGAGTATATTTGTTACGACCTTCAGGCGAAGTGGAACTACTGACAAAATCAGTTGAACGGCCAAACGGCATTGGCCTTTCGCCAGATGGAAAAACCTTGTATGTTGCACAGTCACATCCTGAACAACCAACCATCACCTCATTTTCCGTAGACTCAGACGGCACGTTGGGAAAAGGAAAACCATTCTTCGATGCAACTCGACATCAAGGCCCCGGAATTTTCGGCAATCCCGATGGTCTCAAAGTGGACGCAGAAGGCAATGTCTGGGCATCAGGGCCTGGCGGCATTTTCATATTAAATTCCAAGGGTAATCTGCTTGGCCGAATTCTTACTGGCGAGAAAACTAGCAATTGTGCATTCGGTGGTGCTGATGGTTCGATGCTTTATATAACTGCCGACACTTATGTTCTGCGGGTGCAGACCAAAGTTAAAGGAATCGGGTTTTAAGGTTAACCCCGGGAACGGGAAAGTTCGCCGCGAACTTCAGTATCTCTAATCCCAAGAGTTTTTTCGATTTCCTGCTCAATGTAGAGTGCCTGTTCAGGTTTATCCATGCCGGTGACAAGTTTATGTTCGGCGCTATTTTGATCCTGAAAAAATACATCATAGGTGTAGCTTGTGCCGTTTTTTACGCGGTGTATTTTTCCCTTAGTAAACACCTGTTTGATTTCACCTACCTCTATGACCTTTCCTCCTGGCCAGGGAAGCGACTTGTGAAAAATGGTTAAACTACTGGAACTAATTCGAATATAGGTTTGGTTCAAAAAGCAGCATGAATGGTTCCGAATGCGACCATTAGCCATTGCTGTTTAGAAATGGCTATACCAAACGACCATAAACCCGTCCCAAAAAATACAAAATACAAGAAGTGCGTATAATTTCGGAGTGAACCACTTTCTCACGATTTCCAAACCGTCCTGGGTCGGTTGCAGTTCGATGTTCTTTGGCGGATCCACTTCCGGCCGAACAGATTTGGAGTGACCTTCCACTTGCTACCGGAAATCAAAGACCGAATTGCAGGAAGCACATTTAGCCAAATTAATATCTGAGGCCGGGATGGTTTTGGAACAACGTTTGCAATGAATATCCATAGAGAAAATAGTTGGAGGTTACCATAAAGAGTTTAGTGAATTTCCCTGTGTTTAAATTCTCTCTTTTCCAATCAATAAAAATTCATAGGTTTATTTCAAATGGACAAGTTAAACGAAAAGGACGTTCCAGTTGAACATCGGAAGTCCCCCAAGGAGGCTTTCGAAATATATCGCAAACATGTGTCGGTGGCCATGCGCAGGGGTGAACCGCTTAGCACGGGTCCTTGGGAAGGCGGACCCCCATTCGACGTTGAGATAACTACCGTTCCTCCAGGAAAAAAGAATTACCCGTATCACTCCCATGCTTCTTCGTGGGAATACTATATCATAACCTCCGGTACGGGAAAATTTAGAGATGAAAATAACGTATGGCATGACATCACTCAAGGTGATCATATCCAGTGTAGAACGAAACAGGCCCATCAAATATGGAATGATAGCCCTGAAAACTTGGTTTACACTGTGATCGCTAGTAACTCCGAAGTCGAAGTGGGACATTATCCTGACACGGGGAAAATAGTCGTTTTTCCAGATGAAAGATTAGGTTACATGACTGAGGCGGACTATTACGAAAACGAAGAATAAAGTCGTTTCAATCCAGGTGGCGAACTTCGAGTTCAAAAAAGAGTAAAAAGCGAATAATTCAGGGCGGTTTCTTGTTAGAGCCGAAAAAGGTAAGCTATCCATATACACGTATATTTTATAACCACAGCGTTCCTCGCTGTAACAACTAGACATCCTATTCCTGAGTTAAATGAGATCTTGCCACCCATATTCCATCATACACCTTCACGCTGAAGGCGCCGTTGCTATTACTCATAAGCCCGCTTCTGACGGGCAGTTGCCCAGGTTTTAGAAGTAAGTTCGGGTATAGCAGATAAGGATTGCGACGTTCAATTCCTGGAATCTGATAACGCTGATCTATTTGAAGGAAGAAGCTCACTTCTCGCAAATTGCTCGAAACGAAGTGATTTTCTTAGAGTGCAAGCATTAGCCAGCGAATTAGGTTTCGAAAACTTTGAGTTATTTAATAACACCGTCTCCATAGCAGGAGCACTGGCAGATTGGAGAAATGAATCACAAAATCAAGATACGGTCGCCATTCTCGAAATAAGAACGAATAACTCAACGCTAACCATTTCTTCACCAGAAGGTATACTAGGGTCAAAGAAGATTTCAATTTCGATCCAGGACATAGCTGAAAGTATCCAGAGTAAACTACAGCTAAAATTTGAAAGCGCCGCCCTACTCCTTTTCTACAATGGAATCTTCGATTTCAGGCAAAACCAAACTGGAATTGCTGAAATCTTCGCTCAGAAACTAGAACCCATTTAAAAAGAGCTTGGAGCAAAGTTTTTAGTCAAAATCGACAGATTACTTATCTCAACGATTCCACCCAGTTACGGTTGGTTCGGTAAAGAAGTGCCAGCAGTATTGGGGTTAAAAGGGTTTTCATCATCCGATTTTAGTTTTCTGAAAGATCTTCCTTTATTGGGCGATTCTGCAGACAACCCAGGGTTCATCGGCCTCGCCTATTGTGCTCATTCTTTACCAGGCAAGCAAAGCTGGATGGCGCCCATGGGAATGCAGGTAATATCAGTTGCTTGCAAGATGAGCCAAGGATTTACAGTGGGTGTAACCCTCGAAGATACGATCGAACAACCGACTGAGGAGATTATTAATCAATCCCAAGGCAACTCGATATCTGGTGAAACTGAATATGCTTCTTCAGTTGAAAAGCCCGTTCCATTTTTCGAGGAAGAGTCGGTAAAAGATTTCCTTAATGACTCAACGGACGTTTTTGGCGAATCCGAAACCGAAGAAGTTTTCTTGGAAGAAAAATCCCATTGAAGTCATCACTTTAAATGAGACAAAATCAGATGAACCTCAGTCGAAAGAGAAAAAGCAGGTAATTTCTATACAGGAGGAGGACGAGTCCGAGTAAAGTAAACTCGGTCTTATCTTCAGTGGAATTGCGGCCCTTATTATCGTCGGTTGCGGGGGATTATTTTATCTTCAGAATACTCCCAAACCAATTCCAGTTCCAATACCAAAAAAGGTAAAGGAAGTTGTAAAGGTGGAAGCAACGAGTCCTTACGTAGCATTTAAAGCTGATATCAAAACCATCAAAGAAGATCCGCCTACTGAGGTTGCTGAAATCAAGGAGCCTAAACCAATTCCTTCACCTGTAACGTAGGAAATCGAGAAAGCGCCCGAAGTAAAAGCGGTAGATCTCATTGAATTTGCTGAAGTAGAAACTCAGAAAATCGAAGCCCCCGATGCTGCTCCATTAGGTTCTCTGTTTATTGACACAACTCCTTCGGGTGCGACCGTTTTGATAAACGGTAACAATGAGGGCACGTCTTCTGTCACAGTTGATCAACTACAGTTTGGAGCCTATTCTATAGAGTTAAAGTTGAACGGTTATATTACGAAGCATCTGGATGTTACGGTTGAATCTACCGATAGCCAAATCGTAAGCACTGATCTCGACCTACCTGTTGGAACTCTTGAAGTAAGTACCACTCCTGAAGGGGTATCCTTTGATCTGGTTTCGGTAGAGGGCTTAGACAGAATTATGTTCTCCGGCGTATCCCCAGTTACCATTCCAGATCTGCGGAACGGCGACTACGAAGTGCAGTTCTCACGTGAAGATTGGGAAAATTATTCAGAATCGGTAACGGTTCATAACAACGAAACTTCCAGAGTGGATTTAGTTTATCCTGAGGGTTGGGTGATGATCACCTCCAGCCCAGACAATGCATCCGTTTTTGAAAAGGGTATTTTCGTAGGAAAGACTCCGCTTCGTATTAAAAACCTGAAGGAAGGCGAGAAAACGTATACCGTTCGTCAATCTGGCTACGAAGATATGGAAATGGCTACTGAAATTGTTGCCCAATCTGAAAAAAACTTAAAAGCCGAATTCTTACATTGGGATCGCGAAGTTAATTATAAAGACTTGGACCATGTCCCCGTTCAAACCAAAGGCGGCTTAAGCTCCATCCAACGGTTGGTCGGCAACGCTACTCACCGATTCCTTGTTGAATTTCTTATCAATCAAGAAAGTAAACCGGAGAAAATTGAAGTGCTAGAGACCACTTACCTCCGCGCACACGATCGCTTGTTAAAAAATATTTCTGATTGGGAGTTCGAACCTGGTTTAAGGAAAGAGCATCCAGTAAAACCCGCGTGCGAATACCTGTAATTCTCGGTGATGTCGCAAAACTACCCCCAGTTGTTGAACTGGCTCGGGTGGAAGAAATCGAAGAATAATACTTTCTAGTTAAAAGCACAAAGCGGTTCTATAAACACCTGTCCGGTTCGCCGGGCAGGTGTTTATTTTACGTTACCACTCAAGAGTTTTTCTACTCTGAAGAAACTGACCCGTGATTTCCGTAGGCGCCTCATCGGCCAACCAAACTATAGTATCGGTTCCTTCTTCCAGGGATCCGGGCGCATTTTCTCCCCCCATATCTGTCTTAATCCATCCAGGACTTATGCAATTCACCTTAACGTTTTCCGATGCCAATTCACTAGCCAGAATACAGGTCACGGCATTCAGGGCAGTTTTTGAAATACTGTAGGCGGGTGGCGACCATGTGCCCATACCTTTCAATTGTCCCGATAGGCTCGATACATTGATAACTCGAGGATCCTGACTGTTTCTAAGTAATGGAAGAAAAGCCCGAGTGACTCTCAACGGTCCCAACGAATTCGTATCCCATGTTTGATTTAAATCTTGCTCGGTGACGCTGAGAATGGATTCAGTTCGATCTATAAGAATACCAGCGTTGTTTACTAATACATCCAGGTAATCAAATTGGTCGACAATAGTTGCAGCGCATGCCTCAACAGAATCAGGAATCGAAACATCTAATTCAACGACTGTCAGATTAGATGAATTCTTTGCAAGGGTTTGAGCAGCGATCTTCCCCTGATTTAGATTTCGACATGCCAAAATGATTTGAAACTTTCGTTTCAAAAGCTGGCGAACCACTTCCAATCCGATACCGCGATTTGCTCCAGTTACGAGTGCTCGTTTCATTGATCCTAGAGGGTTGAATAGGCATCACTCTCTGACGGCTTTTTCGGAAAATATAAATCCGCTATCCACCGAAAACACGCATTCCCAACGCGCATAATATCCTCCAAGATCAAGTATAAAGCAGGAACAAGTAACAAGGTTATAAAGGTGGCAAACAACACTCCGAACGACAAAGAAGTGGCCATTGGAATAAGAAATTGGGCCTGAAGACTTCGTTCTAGAAGAATTGGAACTAGACCGACAAAAGTCGTTAAGGAAGTTAATAGAATAGGACGGAATCGAGCGATACCTCCTTGGTGCACAGCTTGCTTGAGCGGAATACCCTGTGCTCTCAATTTGTTTATGTAATCTACTAGTACCAGGGAGTCATTTACGACCACTCCGGATAGGGCAATGATGCCTAACATAGATAGCGTGCTAAGATCTTGAGGAGTCCCAAAATCTTGAAAGTTTATTAAGTGCCCAAAAATTGCACCAGCAACTCCGAAGGGAATCGCCGAAATAACCAATATGGGTTGGACATAACTTTTAAACGGAATGGCCAGTAGTGTATAAATGATTACAATGACAAAAAGACCTCCTAGCATCAAGACAGGCATCAATTCTTCAAAGTCTTTAGCTTCTCCATCTTTGATGGATTTAACTCCCGGATAATTCGCCAATACCTCCTCCAAAATAGATGGCTTTACTTCCTTTCCTAAAATCTCATTGATTCGCTTCATTGTTTCACTTATCGGATAAATGGCTTTGTTAATTTCAGTAGGGTTAGCCACATTCTTGTCAGCATCCGCTTGAACATTGATCACACGTTGCCGATCGACACGGGCGATACTTGGATAGCCAAGGCCAAATTCAATATCAGCCACTTCATTCATCGGTACTGATTGTCCTGTAGGGGTACGAATATACATCTTTTCAAGATTACCGATGGATTTCCTTTCGGACTTTGGATAACGAACCATAACTCTAACGTCATCCTGATCGCGTTGAATCCGTTGCGCTTCTCCTCCATAAAAGGCCTGCCTGACCTGCCGCGCCAAATCCGATGCATTCAATCCAAGACCTCGAGCAGAATTCTTAAGTTTTATTTTTATTTCCTGCTTACCGTCCGAATAAGTGTCGCGAATATCATTTAATCCTTCGAATTCTCGCAATCTCTTTTGAATTTCCAGAGAGGCTAATTTGAGTTGATCGAAATCCGGGCCGGTTAATCGGATATCGACAGGAAGCCCGACCGGACCTGCGGCACCTGCGTTAATAGTTAATCGACTCACACCAGGAATCTGGCCAACAATTTCTCTCCAGCGATCCGCGACCTCAAATGCATTGGAGTCACTCACTTCGCTTTTTGCTAACTCAACTACGATTGATCCAATATTGCTTCCCTCTGTGGTGCTCTCCGGATTTGGCCCCCCTGTCATGGTGGAGTATCCTACGGCAACTAACTCATGGGCCACCGGATCGTATTCACCGCGTGAAATGGCTTCATTGCTTACTTGATCCAACCCTGCAACCAGTCTCTCCATGGCCTTGCCTGTATCTTCTGATGTGGTCCCTTCGGGCATTTCAAGCTGAACCAAAATGAAATCACTCGGAACATTGGGAAACTGTATGAATCGTATCCATCCACCCTCCACTATTCCCCAGCTCACAATCAGGATAGAAATGAAGGCTCCTAAAGTTGCATAGCGCCAATTTATCGCGACCTCAACAAAAGGGTCATATACGTTGCGAATAAAGGCTTCCAATCCGTCCGATATTTTTCGTTGCAGTCTTGAAAACAGATTTAATTCATCACGATTTTTTCCACCGCCTACCTTACAAAGCGACAGGTGATACGGGAGGACCAGCTTACTTTGAACTAATGAAAAGAGTAAGGTCGGAATGACCACGAGTGGAATGGAAACGAAAAATTTTCCCATTAACCCTGGAAGAAAGAATATCGGACAAAACGCTACGATAGTCGTTAAAACCGCAAAGGTTACCGGAGTCGAAACTGCATGTGTTCCCCGGATAGCAGAATCTACCCCTGAGCCATTCCTTTGAAATTCAGAGAAAACACTTTCGCCAACCACAATCGCATCGTCGACCACAATCCCCAGAACCAAAATAAAAGCGAACAGCGAGATTAGGTTTATCGAAAGTCCAAAAATAGGACCCACCAGAAAGGTTGCCAAAAAACTAACTGGAATTCCGGCGGCCACAAAGAAGGCCAATGAAGGTCGCAGAAAAAGCGACAACAAGAGTAGGACTAGCACAAAACCTATAGCACCATTCTCCAACAACAGATTAAGACGATCCTGCAAATAAAACGCAGAGTCACCCCAAGCTTGTAACTCAACTCCATCCGGAACCCAGGTTTCCTTGGATTCCTCGACGTACTTATAAATCTGCTCTGATATATTAAGTGGACTCTCGTTGCCCACTTCACGAACAAGTACAAATGCAGCAGGCTGTCCATTAAAACTGGAGAGAATTGAAACGTCTTCAAATCCATCTTCAACCTCCGCTACATCAGATAAAAGGACCTGAGTTCCATCCCGATGGCTAATTAGAACTAAGGCTTCAAATTCATGGCCGCGGTATGCTTGCTCCTTCGTCCTGAGTAGTATCTCACCACCCACTGAACGAATTTGACCTGCGGGAAGATCTAACGAATTCCCCTGCACGACTTGCATCACTTGCTCAAAGGTTAAGTCGTATTGCCGTAGTTTATCTTCAGATACGTTTATCGAAATCTCGTAATCTCGCACACCGCGGGTAAACGCCTGACTAACTCCAGGAAGTTCGACGACATCATCCCTGACTTTCTTAGCCAAATGCTTAAGCGCGTATTCATCAGTGTTACCGTAGATTGCTATCCATATGGTATCTTTTTGAATCAAGAATTCATCAATAATAGGACGTTCAGTGTCAGCCGGGAATGTGGTAATTGCATCCACCCTGGTTTTGACGTCTTCCATAACTTTTCGAAGATCATAACCTTTATCAACCACCACATTGACAGCTCCGAACCCCTCAGAGGCAACCGAACGCACCTCCTTAATTCCCTCCAGCCCTTGCAGCGCCTCTTCGATCCGAATATTAACCGCCTCTTCAACTTCCTCTGGAGAAGCTCCAAGATAAGGAACACGCACCACAATGGTATCCAATGAAAACTGTGGAAACAATTCCATTTTGATTGAGAAAAGAGAAATGGCCCCTCCCACAACCATGAGTAACATGGTCAAATTGGCTGCGACGCCGTTTTTGGTAAACCAGGCTATCATAGCTCACTTCCCATCTGCTTGGCAGAAGCGTCATCAAAGACTTCAACTTCCATTCCATCAATAGCGATTCCGAGTGGAGTTAGACAGAGTCGATCACCATTTTTTAACCCCGCTGAAATAAAGGCTTCTTTGACCTCCGCCTTCGCGACTACAACCGGTGTTATTTTCAATTGATTGTACTCATCAATTATCCACACCAGATTTCCAGGTTTTAATGCCGAACGAGGAATCACGAATCCCGGGCCCAGGTTTTTCCCAGATATTTGAGCCGAAACATATTGACCAACATTCAACGGAGGCCGATCCGAATGATTTGATTGCCCATACGGATTTTCTATCCGAGCAACCAAGTAAACCTGTCTGGTAGCTGTATCGATGACACCTTCAACCCGATCAATGACACCCATCCAGTTCCATGATTTATTCCCAAATTGGGAGGAAAGAAACACATTCGACTCTGTTGAATTGGATTGTCCACTCTGAGATACCTGAGGCAAATCAATGAATGTGAGATCTTCAGATGAAATGGGCAGACGAACCTCAGCTACATCGACGGCGAATATCCGGGCCAATTGGGTCGTGCGACCATTCACCGTCTGACCAACATCGACAAACTTTGTATGAACCCGTCCATCGTACGGAGCCCGAACAGTGGTTTTCGAAAGATTCCGTTTGGCAACGATTACGCCCGCTTCCGCACTCTCGATATCAGACACAGCTTTTTCGAGTTGAGGTTTTCTCAAAACAAGATCGTTAGCTTGACCGCGGCCCAATTCTTTCCAGTCCAACTGTGCCTGTTCGCTCAAGCTTTCCTCCTGAGCATAGGCTAACCTCGCACTGGCACGCATACTCTTGGCATTTGCTAACGCGGCTGAATATTCCACTTTATCCATTTCGATAAGCACATCGCCTTTTTTAAAAAAGCTGCCTGCAAATAATTTTGGAGATACAAACTCGATAACCCCTGACACCTCAGCAGTCAGAACCGTATCGGTTCGTGGTTGGATCGTTCCCTGAGATTCGATAGTTAATGACAGGGGTTCGCTTTGGAGCCTCATTACTTCAACCTTTGGAAGAACCCTGACCAATTCTTTTTTCTCAGGTTCACCCTTAAGCTTGATCACAATCACCGTAAAAACTACCGCCCCGACAACGAACACGATTGGCAACAAAATCTTCAAAAGGATATTTTTTCGTTCTGATTTTAATTGAGAATTCATAATTTATTCCTCGTCTAAATTAAATCCACCTCCAAGGGCGATATAGAGATCTATCCGGTTTTGTAATACACGATTGATCGCGGTAATACTTTGACTCCGGGTATCGAAAGAGCGGCGCTCGGCATCGAGTACTGCGGATATATCCAACAATCCTCGTGCGTATAACACCCAGGCTTGTTCAAGGGCTTTAGAGCTTTGTTTGGCAGCGAGATTCAAGTCATCAACCAATTGGACCAAATAAGTCTGATTCGCTAATGCGGTTTCCACTTCGCGAAATGCATTTAAAACGGCAGTCTCATAGTTGGCGACTTGCTCATTGAACTGTGCTTCGGCTTGACGACGCTGGGCCCCCAGGCGTCCCGCCATAAAAATGGGAGCGGTTATATTTCCAGCTGAAGTCCAAACCCCAGAATCAGAATCTAAAAGATTTCCGAGTTCATTGGATGCCTGACCTAAACTTCCGGTTAACGAAATGTCAGGAAGGCGGTTTTTTTTCTCTGCGCTAAAATTTGCACCCACGGCGGTGAGGCGTCGTTCTGCAGCACGTAGGTCTGGACGATTCTCAAGTAATGAAGCAGGCAGGCTGGCAGGTATCGGTGTTTTAACTGCAGGAAGCTCCTTATTGAGCTCAATGGTCCGACCCGGATAATCTCCTACCAAGGTTTCAAGCAATCGAATGGACTGATCTAATGCACTTTCTCTTTGACTGACTTGGGCTCTAACAACGCTAGCCTGTGACCTTGATAAACGTAAATCAAATGCCTGAACTAAACCGCGTTGATATCGGTCTTCCAAAATCTTGAGATTTGAATCAAAACTTTCAGCACTGCTGACAGCTAACTCCTTTTGATATAAAAGTTCCTTAGCGTTAAACCAAGCTTTACTAATTTGGGAGATGAGGGAAAGACGAAGTGCCTCCATATCATACCCTGAAGCTTCGAACCCAGCCAAGGTTGCACTATGCTGGTCCCGCACCTTACCCCAAACATCGAGTTCCCATTGAGACGAAAGCGTAAGACTGTAGTTCGTTATACTGAATGAACCGAATGGATTAAATAATACCTTTTGTTTTGTGCCTGCACCACTCAGTCCCAGATTTGGGTAGCGCAACGCTCCAGCAATCTGGGCATTCGCTTCAGCTTGTTGTAATCGGTATGCGGCAGCTTCAAGTGAAGGATTTTGTAGCATGGCCGTTTCGACAAGGCCTATTAACTCGTCATCCTCGAAATCCTTCAACCAATCACCAGCGAGTTCGCCGGTTGTCGAGTCCTGGCTCCAATCATCAGGCACATTTTCCTGGAGGTTGGAATTATCATTCTGAGAGTCGAGGCTGGTGGTGGCACATCCGGCAAGCAAAGTCGCCAGGGTGACAAAAAACATGTTACGGAAAAAGAAGCTCATTAAGAAATTGGAATGCGTGCGGATTCAACACCAGCGGCAATGAATTCAATGTATTCGTCCACTACATTTTGAAATTCATCTTTGCTGAGATCGTGACCAATAAATTGATCCATTCGTGGGAAGTGCATCATGAACCCAACCATGGTACAGATAATGAAATTCAATTTGTTCATCACTTGACCAGGATCAAGTGAAGGAAGCGCTTTTTTAAAAGCCTCAAGAAATGTAGTGAACATTTCTTGAAAGATTTCCTCATCTAACTCCCGCATAAAGTCTAAGGGCTCAGACATGCAGCGCGCCATGGCTTGAACAAATCGGAGGCCTTCTTTCCCCATGAGCCTTGAGACAGTTGGTCGAACCAAGATGTCCACCAGTTCATAAACAGGAACGATTCCATCTTCATGCTTAGCTTTAGCTTTCTCAAGCATACCAAGGCGCAATTCGTTCAAAGGCATAATGCGATATTTGAACAGCTCCTTGATCAACTCCACCTTGGACCCAAAATGGTAGTTTATGGAGGCCACATTCACACCGGCGCGTTGTGTAATATTCCGAATAGATGCCCCAGCAAAACCACACTCAGCCAATTCCGACTCGGCTGCTTCAAGGATCTTTATTTGCGTAGCATTCATTCAAACGTTTGATTTAAACGATCGTTTGAAAGGAATCAGTTTCTTAAGAATAGCAACTCAAATCGCGATTTTTCTTTAACCGCTTGAATGGATATCTGAGAAAAGAGGTACTTCTCGACTTATGAACCAAGATCCATTCATGGAAGCCGCAATAGCTGAGGCCCGCAAAGGCCTAGCGGAAGGAGGGATACCTATCGGATCCGTCCTGGTGCGCAAAGAAGAAATCATAGGTCGCGGCCACAATCGTCGCGTTCAACACAATAGTTCCATCCTTCATGGGGAAATGGACGCGCTTGAAAATGCGGGTCGCCAAGCAGCTGATGTTTACAGCGAATGCATCATTTATACGACGCTTTCTCCATGTGCACAGGTGCTATCCTACTTTACGGGATTCCCAAAGTGGTCATCGGTGAGAACCAAACATTTATGGGCGAAGAGGATCTTCTTCGTTCTAAAGGAGTCGAAACTACCGTGCTGAACAATGCAGACTGCATTGAACTCATGACCAACTTTATTGAGACAAACAAGGAATTGTGGTTCGAAGATATTGGAACTACTAACTAAACCTACATGAAGCATACAAACTATTACCTCGTCCTACTCTTCCTAACAATTGCAGGCCCGTTGAGTGCAACTTACTTTGGAAACGGTCTAAAAATAGGTGAGGTCGATCAGGACTCCGCTATCATCTGGACCCGGCTAACCAGAGATGCCGAATTTAATATGCAGGGTCATATGTGGATTGATTACGAAATTCCGTCTGAAAGAACCGACAGTAGTGGACGATCCAGGGTCGAACATGCTAGCCGCATGCCCAACGGCGCCACCTTGAACGACATGGCGTTCAGCCTTCCAGGAGCAGCCGGAGAAGTTAGACTTATTTACTGGCCCGATAACGACACGAGCAAAATTGTCGAAAAAGACTGGATACAGGTTGATGTGAATAAAGACCACACACTCCAAATCTTGATCGACGGGCTCAAACCCAATACCGAGTACGACGTAGTCCTGGCATCAAGAAATCTTGCAGGATCATTGCGTGCCTCCGTCACCGGACAATTTAAAACAGCACCCAAATCCAATACAGTGGAAGAGGTCATATTTACGGTTGTAACCTGCCACGATTTTGGTCGTCG
>Ga0114999_10000993_pt1 | contig 40751 bp, 41 predicted proteins | sample ArcticOcean_MG_C_3_FD_89820 | JGI IMG/M metagenome (GOLD analysis project Ga0114999, IMG submission 89820) | Marine microbial communities from western Arctic Ocean - ArcticOcean_MG_CB8_126 | ecosystem: Environmental > Aquatic > Marine > Oceanic | place: Arctic Ocean: Canada Basin | collected...
AGTCCGGTGAACTCGCCTGGGTCTACTGCCACCTCATGTCGCTTGGCTGCATGGCGAGAATGGTCGATCGAATCGCAGGCAAGACCGGGGCGGAGGCCGAGGAAGCCGCGGACGCATAGCTGGCTCGACGTTTCAGTCCGGAGGATAGCATGCTTGCAATCATAGGTGGCACCGGCCTTGCCACGCTGCCGGATCTTGAAGGAACCAGCACCCGGCGAGTCGCAACCGAGTACGGGGCTGCCGACGTGGTAGAGGGCCAGCTGTTTGGGCAGCGGATCGTGTTCATGCCTCGGCATGGGCTGCCGCCAAAATTGCCACCTCACCGGGTCAATTATCGGGCGAATGTACAGGCATTGAAGTCCCTTGGTTGTCAGGATGTCATCGCCGTGACGGCGGTCGGAGGCATCGACCCAGCGCTTCAGCTCGGCAGCATCGTCGTCCCGCATCAGATCATCGACTACACCTGGGGGCGCGAGCATACGTTTCATTCCGATCATATTCGGCATATTGATTTCACCTTTCCGTACGATCAGTCATTGCGAGACCTGATCCTTGCGACGCTGGCGGCGGCTGGCGTCGACAGGGCGGATAACGGTGTGTATGGCTGCACCCAGGGTCCCAGACTTGAAACTGCCGCGGAGATTGAGCGGCTGGCTCGCGATGGCTGTTCCATTGTTGGCATGACCGGGATGCCGGAAGCGGCTCTCGCGCGTGAAGCTGGCCTGCGGTATGCGGGCGTCTCAGTCGTCGTTAACAAGGCACCGGGGATTGATGGCGAGGCGATTGACATGGCCTCCATCGGGACCGCGCTTGAGACGGGTATGGTTGATGTGCGCCGGCTACTCCGGCACTTCGTCAGCGAGCTGGGGCGTGTACCGGTCGATCTGGACGAGTAGGCCAAAGTTGGGGTGATCCACGAAGTGCAGAGTGCCGCTGCGCATTCGCCGCGACTGGGTCAGCCGGTGTCGCGGGGGCTGATGCCACGCGGGAAGAGACTCGCTGATCGGCAGAGTGGGGTATGTTTTGGAAAGGTCGCTCTCTTGTCCCAACACCGACGGTCCCGACACCGACTCTGCCTCGGGAAGTTCGTTAAGCCAGAGGTCTGTACTGAGATGCAGGTAGCGGGTTCGGCTGACGCTGACGACGCCCTCGAGTGGGCTGGCGTGCAGGAACTTGCTGGGCGTGTGAATGAGAACCGGGAGGGCTTCGGCGCCCTCAGGCAGGGGTTGTGCCCATGCGGTGTGGAGAAGTAGACGGTACCGCGACGACCGGCGGATGCGCTGTGCTTCAGCGGCGAGATGACGGGCGGAAGCGGGTAGCTCGCGGAAGGCTTCGACACGACGAGCGAGGATGATGTCCGTTGCTTCCGCATCCCGCGCGTCTGGTGCAGCAGGCAGGTCTTGCGCTTCGGCCGTGTCGTCAGGGCCCGGTTGAAACCGGCTTCTGGATTTGAAAACGAAACTCTCGCGTGATGCCTCCGGTGCGTCGGGTGCATCCACCGTCTCGATAATGCCGATGACCTCCTTGGCTTGCTCGCGAGACATGGGCGAAATCAAATCGTCTGATTCGGGAAGTACGCTAAGGACATTCGCCGGGTAGTGGGGCTGGGCAGCTTCAAAGTGCTCGCCGGACTCCGGTACAGACGTGTTCTCAAAGACGATGATCTCAATTTTGTACCAGTCAGCGTGGGCGTCGTGCGGACGCGCCGGTTCTGGCATAGCGCAGGGCGCAAAGGCAAGGGCGAACGCCGTCGCAACAACCATGGAGATGCTCAAGCGGATTCGACCCGGCAATGTGCACGCGCCAGACCTCCGGCCAGGACGATTCCCGGAGGTCACGCGTTTGCGCTCCTGGCGTTTGGCTCAAGTCGGGAGAGCAGTTTTTCGACCTTCATGAACCGGGTCTGTGGGTTCACGACCTTCTCGTCGATCGCGATCTGGTTGGCGGCAGACAGGCGATACCGATGAGGTTCGGACTGCACCAGCCGGACGATCTTGGCGGGGTCGACACGGGTATCCTGATTGAATTCGATCCGACCGCCGCGCTCACCGATGTCGATGCGCTTCACCCCAAGACCCTCGGCCTGGAGCTTGATCTGCGTGACCCGAAACAACGACCTGGTCGCCTCAGGAAGGAGCCCGAAGCGATCGATCATCTCGGCCTGCAAATCGCTCAGGCGGTCGAGATCCGAGGCGTTCGAGATCCGCTTGTAAAGGACGAGCCGGTTGTGCACGTCAGGCAGATAGTCGTCTGGTATGAGCGCCGGTACGTGCAGATTGATCTCGGTACCTTCGGTCAGCGGTCGGTCCAGGTTCGGGGTTTTTCCCTCCTTGATTGCCTTGACCGCGCGGTCAAGCATTTCCATATAGAGCGTGTAGCCGATGGTCTGGATGTTCCCGGTTTGCTGATCGCCGAGCAGTTCGCCCGCGCCGCGGATCTCAAGGTCATGGGTTGCCAGGATGAAGCCAGATCCCAGTTCTTCCGAGCCCGCGATTGCCTCCAGTCGCTTGACTGCGTCACCGGTCATTGCCTTGGGATGTGGTGTCAAAAGGTAAGCGTATGCCTGGTGATGAGAGCGGCCGACGCGGCCGCGAAGTTGGTGGATCTGGGCGAGGCCAAACTTGTCTGCTCTGTCCATCACGATGGTGTTGGCGTTCGGGATGTCGATGCCGGTCTCAATGATCGTGGTGCAAACGAGGACGTTGATCCGTTTGTGATAGAAGTCGGACATGACCTGTTCGAGTTCGCGCTCACGCATTTGACCGTGGCCGATACCGATCCGCGCCTCGGGAGCGAGTTCCTGGAGCTTGCGCGCAGTGTTGCTGATCGTCTTCACATCATTGTGCAGGTAGTAGACCTGGCCACCGCGCTGCAATTCTCGCTGCACGGCCTCCTGGACCAGGCCGTCAGCGTTCTGCCGAATAAAGGTCTTGATTGACAGGCGCTTGGCGGGCGGCGTTGCGATGATTGACAGGTCTCGCATCCCCGACATCGCGAGATTGAGCGTTCTGGGAATGGGCGTCGCAGTGAGCGTGAGAATGTCGACCTCACTGCGCAAGGATTTCAGCGCTTCCTTCTGCCGCACACCGAAGCGATGCTCTTCGTCGAGGACGAGCAGGCCAAGGTCCTTGAATTTGGGCGCGTCCTGAATCAGCGTGTGAGTGCCGATGACGATGTCGAGGGTGCCGGCCTCAAGCCGACCGCGGATCTCTACGTGCTCTTTGCGAGTGCGGAATCTGGACATGACATCGATGGTCATCGGCCAGTTGGCGAAGCGGTCTTTGAAGGTCTCCCCGTGTTGTTGTGCGAGTAACGTTGTCGGTACCAATATTGCGACCTGCTTGCCGGCCTGGACCGCAACAAATGCAGCGCGCATCGCCACTTCAGTCTTGCCGAAACCGACGTCGCCACAAACCAGGCGGTCCATCGCCCGGTCGAGGCTCATGTCGGTTAGTACGTTTTCGATCGCCTGCTGCTGGTCAGGCGTCTCCTCAAACGGGAATTCGGCGGTGAAATCCGCCAGAACCGACTCAGCGATCGGATGAGCAAATCCGGGTTTTGCTTCTCGTCGCGCATAGATATTGAGCAACTCGGCCGCAACGTCGTGTATCTGTTCCGCAGCTTTGCGCTTGGCCTTCTGCCAGGTCTCACCGCCGAGTCGGTGTAGTGGTGCGATCGATTCTTCAGCACCGGAGTATCTGGAGATGAGGTGCAGGGATGCAACCGGCACGTATAACTTGGCGTCTTCCTGGTAAGACAGATTGAGAAACTCAGCGAGACTCCCGTCAACCTCAAGAGTGACCAACCCCTGGTATCTACCGACGCCGTGGTCGATGTGAACAACCGGGGCGCCGATACTCAATTCCGTCAGACTCTTGATGACAAGGTCGGACGTGTTCTCGCGCATCTGCTCGCGGCGCCTTCGTTGGAGCACCTGGCCGCCGTAAAGATCCTGCTCTGTGATGACGACGAGATCGCGCCTATGTGGCGTCTTTAGCCACAAGCCGCGGTCGATGTCGGCAACGGTGATGGCAAAGTCGTCGTCGCTGGCGCAGAACCGCTGCCAACCGGAGACGCTCGCGAGATGGAAATCGTTCTTGCGGAACATCTCATCGACAACTTCGCGTCGACCGGCGGACTCAGTAACCACGAGAATGCGGGCGTTGGATTCCGCTGCGAAAGACCGGAGTACGGAGAGCGGTCGATTGCTGCGATCTTTCACGCTAACGTCAGGCAACGGCGGAAAGCGTGAATCGGGCGGCTCGTTGCGCGCGTCGATGCGCGAAAACTGATTCAGCGCTGCGTTCAGATGATCGGGTCGGAGAAGAATTTCGTCGGGCGCAAGCAGGGGGCGCTGGACGTCGTAGCGCAAATTCTCATAGCGCGACTCGGCCTCCCGCCATTGTTGTGACATTGTATCCTGGATGTCGCTGGTGCAGATCAGCGTGTCTGCTGGCAGGTAATCGAACAGAGTCTCAGTCTGATCAAAAAAGAGGGGCAGGTAATATTCAACACCGGCCGGGGCGATACCACTGCTGACATCCTGATAGATGGGGCAGGCGCGCGCATCAACGTTAAACCTCTCATGCCAGCGGTCCTGAAAGCGCCGTACGGAGTCCCGATCCATTGGAAACTCTTTGGCGGGCAACAAATTGATCTTGTCGATTATCTCCAATGAGCGCTGGGTTTCCGGATCGAAGGTCCGCAGTGACTCGATCTCGTCATCGAACAGATCGAGTCGAAACGGGTGCGTGGACCCCATCGGGAAGATGTCCATGATGGAACCGCGGACGGCGAATTCCCCGTGCTCGAACACGGTTTCAACGCAGCGATAGGCGCTTGCTTCGAGTTTGCGCCGCATCTGCGTGACATCGATGCGCTGGCCGACATCGAGTACGAGCGAACTGCCGCGGATAAATTCGCGCGGTGCCATGCGTTGCATCAAGGTGCCAATGGGTACGACGAGCACGAGCCCCTGCTGTGCAGCAATCTGATTGAGGAATGCTAGACGGTTGGAAATGATGTCCTGGTGGGGAGAGAATGAGTCGTAGACGAGGGTCTCCCAGTCCGGGAACATGATGACCGGTCGCTCGACATTGGCGAAGAAACGAATTTCTTGCTGGATCTGTTCGGCTGATCGGGTGTCCTCCGTAACCACGAGTACGCAGCGGTCATCAGGCAGGGCGTTGCCGAGTGTGATTGCGAGCGCGCTGCCCGTCACCCCGTGCCAGCGTTCCTTCTTCCCCGCCTGCGTTGGCACTCTGGCGGACACCGGGTAAGCGCCGGACGCGTCGTTCGGCGCTGACGCAGGCTCTTGTAAATCGGTCATGTTGGGTTCTGGATGGCAGCGCGGATGCAGAGTTTACAAGAAGACAACTGTTGATCGCATGAATCGCTTACCTTCTATCTCGCTGGTCGTCGCCGTATTCTCGATCGGCATGGTCGTTGGCTGGCTCGCCAGTGAGCGCTCTGGCCGCGCGGAGTCCTCGTCTGAGGTTGGGAAGTCGGCGGTGCCGCCACCGCCGGTCGTGGCTAATCCGGTCTCGCCTCGCGCCCTTACGATCACAGAGAGATGCCGCAGGGCCGTGGCGGACGCCGCGAACGGTCGTTTTGACGCGGCGCTCGACGGCATCATTGTGGCCGGACTGGATGGTGGGGCCGAGGACGAGCCCGAGATCTCGGCCGCGCTTGCCAAGGTCGCGTACTTGATGGCCGAGGGGCTTGGTGCCGCTGAGCAGTGGAGTGCCCTTGATCAATCGTACGAGCGGATCACACTGGCATTGCCTGAACAGGCGGAATATTTTCTTAAGCTCGGGGCATTGCGCCTGCGTCTGGGTGAGACCGAGAGGGCATTGTCGGTCCTGGCGCAGATCGAAAACCATGGAAGCCTTGGCGGTCGGGTCCGTCGGATGATGAACGACGCCGAGAGCTCGATTGCTCGCGATCTCGTTGCCTCCGTACGGCTGCCACTCACGCGCCATGGTGAACAGTTCGTGGTTGAGGCGACGATCGATGGCGTGCGAGCCGTTCAATTGCTCATCGACACGGGCGCCTCTGTCACCGTCATCGGAACTGCTGCGCTGGTCGAGGAAGGATACGACGCAGCAGGCGGCGACTTTCACTTCTTCAACACGGCAGGGGGCATTGTCCGGGCGCCGATTGTCCACCTGCGAAGCCTCCGTCTCGCGGACGTTGAAGTGCGCGCGATCGCGGTGGGCGCGATGGACCTGGCTTTGGGCGAGAACATTGATGGCCTGCTGGGCATGAATTATCTGAGTCGTTTTGATTTCCGCATTGACCAGTCTGCACCGGAAATGATCTTGGCACCGAGGGCATCGATGCAGTGAGAGCGGCGTGGGAAAAAACATCGTGGAGGGTGGTCCCCGGTCGGACGTTGTGTTGACCGCTCGACCCGGGGGATTGCACCTTACGTCGGCATCCAAGCGCTCGTCTGCGCCCATCCGACTAGACTAAGTAAATAGCGGATATTGGTCAGTTTATCGCTCAGTCAGGCGTTGCGAATGTCGGACTCAGCCTCGATAATGCCGCACGTTGAGCGACCAACCGGATAGCTATAGCAAGATGCCCGTCGGGCGAGATCCTGGGCAGCGATTGAGGTCGGAATCTTGAGGACTAAACTCCATTTTGAAGAGGACCGGAAAAGGTGGCTAAGCCAGGACTAGACGACGTATTTTCGGATTGGAAGGACCGTGAAGCGCTTGCAGAGGCGATGATTCCGGCCATTGGCAGGTTATACCGCCGAAATGTTGTGACCTATATCCATGGTCTGCCACTCAACAATCAGTCGGTCATCGACATCATGAAGGCCCACCGGGCAGTGCGGCAGATCGAGCAAAACGAGATGTCAGAGTTCGAGACACATCCCGTGCTCGAGTCACTCGTCAATCTTGATCTGGCACCGGCGCACATTGATATCGGCAAGCTCACGAGCGCCTACATGGCGAACAGCGGCGGCTTGTCGGTTGATGAGTATGTGGCGAAGGAATGTCGGGGGATCATTGGCAAGGGTGACCGGCCTTCACACGCCCCGACCGACGTCGTTGTGTATGGCTTCGGACGAATCGGGCGCTTGATGACGCGCTTGTTGGTGGAGAAGACCGGCGGCGGCCACAATCTGGTTCAGCGGGCCGTGGTGCTGCGACCGCCCAAAGATAAAGTGAGCGACCTTAACAAGCGGGCATCGCTCCTGCGCCGCGACTCCATTCACGGCCCCTTCAGGGGAACAATCCGGGTCGACGAAGAGAATCATGTGCTCATTTGCAATGGCAATGTGATCCATTTCATCTACGCGAATGATCCCGACAAAATTGATTACACCGAGTACGGCATCGACAACGCGCTGATCATTGACAGCACGGGCGCATGGCGAGACCGCGAAGGCCTTGAACTACATCTTAAAGCTAAAGGTGTTTCCAAGGTCCTGCTCACGACCTCGGCCAAGGGCGACGTTAAGAACATCGTCTCGGGCGTCAATTCGGACATGATCGAGTCGGATGACCTGGTCGTGGGAGCGGCATCTTGCACGACCAATGCGATCGTGCCGGTGCTGAAAGCGATGAACGATGAGTTCGGCATTGTCCACGGGCATATGGAGACGGTCCACGCCTACACCGACGACCAGAACTTGCACGACAACACCCACTCCAAGGCGCGTCGTGGTCGTAGCGCACCGCTCAATATGGTCCTCACGGAGTCGAACGCGACGAGTTCTGTTGGTAAGTTGCTGCCTGAACTTGAAGGCAAACTTACCGGCAATTCAATTCGGGTCCCGGTCGCCAACGTGTCGATGGCCATTCTGAACCTGTCCCTGACGCGCGAAGTTGATCGTGACCAGGTCAACGAATACCTCCGGAACCTGGCGGTCCACTCGGCCATGCAGCGTCAGATTGACTACACGATGTCCTCTGAAGTCGTCTCAAGCGACTTTATTGGCAACCGCCACGCCGGGATTGTCGACTCGCTGGCGACGATCGCGGAAGGCAAGCAGGTGGTGCTCTACGTCTGGTATGACAATGAGTTCGGTTACAGCTGCCAGGTTATGCGCGTGGCACAAAAAATGGGTGGCGTCAGATACCCGATCGTGCCAGCGCAACCCGCCGCAGAGTCAACGGTAACGGAACGTCAAGCGGAGCTGACGGCAATCTGACCTGCCCCGACTGGACTGTCTTGCTTCGCTTTGGCGAAACGAGACTTACGAATGCGTATGCGCGCGTAAGGTTGGTGTTTTACTTTGCCCGGGCGCGTCCGCGGGAAACACGGTTTTCCAGCGACGTGCCGGTCTCATATTGAGAACACGGATGGCGCAAATGCGCACGTTCGGGACGCAAACGTTGGCCAAAAAAACTTAACCGTCGAGCCCTCATCGCTTTGGATGTGGCATATATTTCGCGGTCTTTGATTGGTGGTTCGACGTTCGTTGCTCACCAACCGTGCAGAACATGCTTGAGTAGTGTGCGAATAGTTTTTGCCAGTAGTGTGCACAAGCAATGATCCCGGCGTTTTCGGACAAGGCATGATCAAGACGAAACGTGGTCTCGATCTCGCCCCTCCGTGGCGCGCCGACGATGGAAATTGGTGACGCCCCTTCTGTCAGCCGTATTGCGCTCCTGGGGTATGACTTTCCTGGCCTTAAGCCGACGATGCTGGTGCAAACTGCTGACCATGCTGGCGGACGCCGGCATCTTTCTGTCATCGGCATGTGGTGGTGGTGGCACCTGCGGCCGGTGCCGGGTCATCGATGGTGGTGGCTCTATGTTGTCGACCGAAGCCGGCCATTTCAGTCGTGGCGAAGCGCGCGATGGGTGGCGCCTTTCCTGCCAGACCGCGGTCAAACAGGACATGAAAATCGAGGTCCCTGCCGAATTTTTCGGGGTCAAGTGGTGGGAGTGTGAGGTGATCTCGAATGACAACGTGGCAACCTTCATCAAGGAGTTGGTGCTGCGCTTGCCCGCGGGTGAAGAAGTCGATTTCAGGGCGGGCGATTATGTCCAGTTCGAGATTCCGCCCTATCACATCAAGTATGCAGACATCGACGTGCTTGATGACTATCAGGGAGACTGGAAGAAGTTCGGTGTTTTTGATCACGAGTCCAGGGTGGACGAACCAACGATTCGTGCCTACTCGATGGCGAACTACCCCGAAGAAAAAGGCGTCATGAAGTTCAACATACGGGTAGCGTCGCCGCCCCCGGGCACCGACTTCCCGCCAGGCGAGATGTCGTCCTATTTGTTTACGCGTAAGCCCGGCGACAAACTGACGATCTTCGGGCCTTTCGGGGACTTCTTTGCAAAGGAAGCGGACACCGAGATGGTCTTCATCGGTGGTGGTGCAGGCATGGCACGGATGCGGGGGCACATTTTTGATCAACTGAAGCGACTCGAGACCGATCGCAAGATGTCATTTTGGTATGGCGGTCGGAATGAGCGCGGACTTTTCTATGTGGAGGACTTTGATCAACTCGATGGGGAAAATGACAACTTCGAGTGGCATGTAGCGTTGTCTGATCAGGGTATCGAGGGGTGGGCCGGCTACACAGGGTTCATTCACAACGTTCTGTTTGAGAACTACCTGAAGGATCACCCGGCGCCGGAAGATTGTGAATACTACATGTGTGTTCCACCGATGATGAATGCGGCAGTAATACAGATGCTCGAGGATCTCGGCGTGGAACGCGACAATATCTTCCTCGACGACTTCGGCGGCTGACCCGCCCCATCACCGGTCCGTCAGGCGTTACGGGCGCGGTCGGGCATTTTCTGCTCGTTGCCCCGGTACCCTGCGTCGGCGGGGATGACAAGATAATTGCCGTCTGCGCGTTTTTCGGTTACAGGCAATACGGTCACGACGGGGCGATTCGTGGCGTCGGTAATGGCGCGCGCGGCGGAGTCGGATTCACCCAGCATCTCGATGTTCTTGAGGGTCGGATAGATGACTGTGTAGCGGCCATCCTCAGAGCCTTTGATGGCATCGGTCGGCGATATCCAGACGGAGTCGACAGACTCCTCACCATCATGAACCGCGATCTGGTCGTCCGGCGCGGCCGCAATGTAGAAGTAGGTGTCGAACCGCTTCGGCATCATGTCAGGGGTGATCCAGTGCGCATAGGGAGTCAGTAACTCGCACGCGAGGGTCAGCTCATTTTGCATTAGAAAGTCGCGCAGCGTGATCTGGTTCTCTTGCAGAGGGCCCCTCATTGCGTCCAGATCAAGCAATTCGGCCGCGTTGACGAGGCGATCGTTAGTGCCCGTCCGGCGGGCAAGCAGGACGCCACACTCTTCAAACGCCTCTCTGATGGCACCGACCCGAATCGCGAGTTGCGCGTCGTCGAGTCCATCTGCGCCGGTACAAAGATCACGCACCTCGCTGTCTCCAGCATCGGTCTTGCCACCCGGGAAAACCAACGCTCCGGATGCGAAATCGATTTGGTGGTGACGTACGACCATGAATACCTCAAGCCCGGTATCGCCGTCGCGAACAAGCAGGATTGTTGAGGCAGGGACAGCGATCGGCACGGTTGACTCACTCATCAAAGACTTCCTTCCTGGATAATTCGCCACACAGCATCTGTCTTCTCTAAGCGGAGAACTTTATCGGTAACATCATTGTAGTGATCTGACCGATAGGTTTGCCTGAACTGAACTTCCACCACGCTTGGCGCAACGATCTGATAGTTTTCAAAACGGATGTCGAGTTCGATGAACCTGGGTCGGGTTATCCGGGTACGCCGGGTTACTTCCCACTTGCTGCGTGCCTGGTTTCCGGGCACCGCGAACCCAGACGCGTAGTTGGCGAGGTACTGGGGCACGTTCTGTTCGGACCAGGCAGCGGCCCACAGGTTGACGGTCTCGGTGATCTCCCGACGCACATCATCAGTCAGCGTGACAACCGGGAGGCGCTCGGCGAGCGTCGCGCGCGCATTTTGAACCACAGGTGCGGTGAGGATTGCGAGCGTCGTTGTCGCGGTGATCGGCGTCGGCTCGTCGGTGGGCGTTTTTACCGACGCTTCACCAGACGATGGTGTCACGGCAGTAAGCCGCGTTGTCAGGGTGGCATCTGATGGAACCGACTCCGGAAGTTTCTTCGTGTCACGTGGCGGGCCATCCACGAGTTCATCATCCTGAAAGAAGCCGTTGTACACAGTCCCATCTGGCAGGATCATGATGCCAGGTCCGTTCCTTTTGTCATTCGCGAATTGGCCGACAAAGCGGGTTCTGTCCTGCCAGAAGATCGTGCCTTTGCCGCTGCGCTGTTTGTTGACGACGCCGCCGACATAGCGCGTGCCGTCCGGCCAGACCAGTGTCTTGGTTGCCAGTTCTTCGGCAGAATCCGGGCTCGCGGCGCGGGCTGTGTGGGCGGTGGAGCTGGCAAGGACCGCGATGAGCAAGGTCCTTGTCAGTGTGCGCAAGGGAGTCACGAGGATCATGGCTGTTGGAGGAGCCTGAAGGAAAAGGGCGGGCAATCTTAGCATTCGTCAGATTGTCGGGTAACCGGTCTGGGTGGCCTCTTGATGGCATGGTTTGCCTCGTGAAACGGTCAGGCCGGTTGAGCGAGAGCGCCGTTTTCAACGGCCGCCGCGAACACGCGGTCGACGTTGATGACCCGAGGTCCGTCGCGTCGGAGAGTGACCACGGCCGCCTCATCCTCCGCAAGCAGCGTCCGCCGGTCTCCGTCATAGGCGAGGACGCAGGGACCACGGAGTGTCTGGGGCTCATCGATGGCCAGTTGATCCGCGCGGTGAACATGAACCGTGCGGTGATACCCGGCGGATAGGGGGACGTTGAGACGGTGAGTGGCCGGGCCCTCAAGCGCGACGTCCACGCCGAAATCATCGTCTGCGCGGCAGGGCATAAGATAGCCGCCGATAGGCGATAGGCCGATGGCAGCAGCCTCTGCACGCGCAAGCAGGAGCCGCTTCATGTCCTCGGGCGCTGGCGGCAGCAAACTGCCGAGTCGGTTCTCCGCGAGGACGACGACATCAACGAGCGCGCAGTCCGAACCCGAAGGCGTGCTGACACGCAGAACCTTGACCCGTGAGGTGACGGTCTCGGTGTCAACCTTGCCGGCCGCAACCAGACCGGCCGCGAGGCCGGCAACCGAGGGTTCGATCATGACCGGAAAGACATTGTTGGTGCCGGTGGACAACGGCAAGACGACGACGTCTGGCCATGTTTTTGCGATCACCCGATTTGTACCGTCGCCGCCGAGAGCAACGACGGCGCGACAACCTGCTTCGCGCATTTGGGTGGCGATCGCAGCGGTGTCTGCATCGGTGTGAGTCAATGGAATCTCGATGAAACGCACGTGCTCACCCGCGTTCAGATCCGCGACGGCCCCTTCACTGATTCGGAATGGTTCCCGGCAGAGGACGATTTCGTCCACACCTGCGGCCAGCGCGGAAACGACGATTCGACGAACGGTGTTTTGTTTCGCAAGGTGCGTACTCGTCGCGGCCCGAGCAGCGACGCGTCGCACGTCTCTTCCCGACATGGGATTGACCAGAATGCCAAGGCGCGAAACGATGGCGGACGCTCAACTCGCCTTGCGCGTGAAAACCCACTCGGCTTGACTCGAGTAGTCGACGTTAAAGCGATACCCGTCTTCGTTGAAGTCCTTCAATCCCTCGGGGCGATCGATCCGATTGCGGATCATGAAGGCTACCATCTCGCCCCGTGCGCGTTTGGCATAAAAGCCGAGTACACGATAAGCACCACGATTGTAGTCTTTGAAGATGGGCGTAATCAGGGAACGCTCGAGCAAATCGGGCCGGACCGACTTGAAGTATTCGTTTGACGCGAGGTTAACCAGCGTCTTGTTGCGATGACTATCAAGCTCCGAGGAGATGGCGGTTGTCAGTCGGTCGCCCCAGAAACAATAGAGATCCTTGCCCCGTGCGTTGGCGAGTCGGGTGCCCATCTCAAGGCGATAGGGTTGAATCATGTCAAGGGGCTTCAACAGCCCGTAAAGCCCGGAGAGGATGCGCAGGTGCTTCTGAGCGAAGTCGAAGTCGCGCGGTTTCATGGTCTCGGCGGCAAGACCGAGGTAAACGTCACCCCTGAAAGCGAGCACAGCCTGTTTTGCATTTTGCGCGGTAAAAGGCGGCGCCCAATCCTGGTAACGGGTGGCATTGAGTTGTGCTAAACCCGGTGAAATACTCATGAGTTTGGCAATGTCCGCGGCAGAGCGCTCGCGAAGGATCTCGATCAGTTTGCCCGAGTTACTGAGAAAGTCGGGATTGCTCCGCTTCCTGGTCACGGGCGGCGAATCAAAGTCGAGGGTTTTGGCAGGCGAAATGACAGTGAGCATCGGACGATCCCGCTACGCAAGAGCGAGACAGGAGGATACAAGATTTGCCCGGGGCAGGCGAGACGCGTGGGCGAAATAGCCGATCAGACGCGTTTGTGACCGATAAACATCATTCTCGCTAGGGCGCAAAATCCATGCCGAAACGAGTCGCTGTGTACTGTTTTAGTAAGACCCGTCCACCAAGCGGGGTCATCAGTTGGCGATGCCGTCTCATGTGAGCCTCCCAGAGGAGCGAAGGCGTGCCAGGTTGACATCTGAGCAACTGACCGGTGTCGGTGAGTCGACCGGCGTCAACAATTGACGGCGTCGTAGACAGAACCGAGTAATGAAAGTCGCTGGTCAAGACCCATAAGCACGCAACATAAGCGTCCGTGTGGATTCGTAGTCAGACCATTCGTAACCACACCATTCCTAACCACACCATTCCTAACCACACCATTCGAATCCAAAAGAGGACCGACCGATCAGGATGAAGAATCCGCTAAAGAGATGGGATGTCTTTGCGACCCTGATCGTGCTGTTGGCAGCGATCCCTGCGGAGCGCTTCGAGGTTCTTTCGTTTCTCGAAGACCAGACCGTCTCGTTCCGTCACATTCTCCGCGCCAATTACGGCGATCCGGCGGAGACGCGACTGCGCGAGGAGATCGTGCTCGTCAGCCTTGACGAAACTCTCTACGCCAAATATGGCAGTTTCCCGTTTCGCAGAACCGACATCGGCAGGCTCGCAGAGATCGTGGCGAGTCTCGGCGCGCGGGTCGTGGCACTCGACTTTCTGATAGACTTTCCCAGTTCCTATGACGAAGACGGGCCAACTGTCGAGATGTTGAGAACAGCCGAGAATGTGTTGCTGGTCTCCACGGCGAGCTTTGACGGTGAAGTCTACAACGGGCTCACGTACCCGACAGAAACCCTCCGTGCCGTCTCGCGCAGCGGTTACTCGAATCTCGAGCCGACCAGTGCAATTGTTGACAATCTCGCGCGCGTGCGGGTCCATCCACAGATCACACTCGACAAGGATGGCTGGCCGTTTGCGATCCAGGCGCTCGCCCTTTATTGGGGAGTTGAGCCTTCCCTCGATGGCAACATGCTGACGATAGGGGAGGTCACGGTGCCCCTGGACCAGTCGAACGATATGTACATCGACTTTCCCCAACTTGATCCGGGAACCCAATACCTGTCGATGGGCTAGGCGGGTGTGTCTGCGCTTGACGTTCTGGAACTAACCGACCTCGATGAGGAAGAACGGGATGAATGGCGTTTCCAGTTCGAGAACGAGATCGTCGTCATCGGCGATACGTGGGAGGTGACGCACGACAAGTTCAACACGCCGATGGGCCCGGTGTACGGTATCGAGATAATTGCGGACACCGTGCACACACTGTTGAACGGCGCACCCCTGCGCCCCGGCAGCGTGATCGTCGAGTCGTTGTCCATGCTGTTGTTTCTTGCGGCCCTCCTGGGCACGCAGGGCCACTTCATCATTCACGTCGACGGCGGTAAGGGCAAGGTGCCGCTCGTTAACGGCGAGCCGACGGGATTCAAGTCGCGCAAGCTTGAACATGATGACGAGATCGAGGTGGCTGGCATCCTGATGGAATACACGGCCGAGTAGTCCGGCCCGCCGGCGCTCATACAACGCTCCGGCGACTGCCAGCCAAAGTCTGCTGCCTGGGCTCTGCCAGATTGCGTGTGGTGCATTGCCTGTTTTGTGATGCACAACACAGCAAGGGCGCGCGCGGCAGCTACAATAGACATGACGATCAGCATTCCACGCTGTTCACTGGGTCTCATGGTGTTCATGAGGTCGGTGAGGGACAGGCTGCTTCGAAATGCCGACGAAGTGAAGCCGCGTTTGCGAATCGAGGGGATAAAATAATCCATCACCGAATTCGTTCTGAGATGCTGCGATTCGATCGGTCTGGGTCGACGAATCAATTGAAGGAGATTGATCAATGACTAAGTTACTGGGTATTGGGGCGCTTGTCATCACCATGCTTTTGGCCGCAGCGAGTGGTGCGATCGCACGCGAACCGCCAGTCGCCAAGCTGGTACAAGTCGAGGGAAAAGTTGAGTACAGCCGGTCAGGTGCGCGCTGGCGGCCGATCAGGCGGACCAAGTACTTATTTGTGGGCTATCGGATCAGGACAGGCTCGGACGGATCCGGCAAGATCGTCAATCAGTCGACCGGGGCAACCCAGGCGCTCGGCTCGAACAGTGAAATCGAGGTCGCAACGGGGGGGATAACGAAGCTGAGCGGCAAGCTCACAGCTCCGAAGATTGAGAGTGGCAGCATTTTTGAAGGTCTCGCCAACAAATTTGCAAAGGCGCAGCGATACACGACCGTTCGTCGCGGTGTCGACAAGCCGTGCAACAATAAGGTCAAGACAATACGGGCGATAACTGTCTCGTCCAGCCATCCGGACCTCGTGTGGCGGAATGCATGTCCCGAATACTCTTATCGCCTGGTCGTTGAAGGGAATGCCCATGACGTACCTGCGGAGGCGAATTCGGAGATGATCCGTTTCTCGATCGCGGATATGCCAGCCGGCACTTACAGCTACAAGGTCGAAGTCATGGACAACGACGGCATTGTTTACAACCCGCGCAAGGAGAGCCAGTTCACGATTCTCGACAAAAAGTCAGACAAGAAAATCGCCAGGAGACTGCAGGCGATGGGCGACGATGTGTTTGTGCGGACAGACCTCCTGGAGCAAGAGGGCCTTCATGTTGCGGTCATGGATTCATACCGGGAGTATTTCCTCGAGAACCCCGACGACAACGACATGCGACCACTGCTCATCCAAGCGTATAGTGATCTGAAGTTGACCAACCTGAAGGACAATGAGGCTCGGCTGTACAATGCCGTCCTTGAAGAAGACTTCTAATCTGGCGGAACGAAAAAAACCCGGGCAGGTCCCAGGTTTTTTTTTGGTCGGCGATAAGTAATGGGGACGGTGAGTCAAACGCCCGGAGTGCCGCAACGTCTGCTATAAATCCGATGCGTGCGAGTAGCGCGGCGCATGGGTCTTTGTAAGGTTTGCGACTGCTGATGATTGTGGCCCGTTCCACCTCATGAACAGCGCCTCATGAACAGCGCCTCATGAACAACGCTGCCTGACGCGGCGTCGAACCAGCCGGCGAAGACAAGCCGTAGGCCAGCGCCAACAAATCAACACAAGACTGACCAACATAGTCAGCGGGTGAATGACGATGGAGTCGAGGCAAAAGCGATACGATTTAATGGCAATCGTCTTTCTGTTCCTGCTCGCGATGATCATGGAATATCGAGAGGCGTTCTCGCTTTTCGAAGACGAGACCCTCTCATATCGGCAGATTCTGCGCACCGTCTACGGTGACGCCGCACTCACTGCGCCATCCGATGATGTTGTCATCGTCTACACCGACGAGGACTTTTACGCGGATTACGATGGTTATCCGCTAACGCGCAATGACCTGTCCACATTGATTGATCGCTTGTCGAGGATGGGTGCGCAGGTCATAGGCGTGGACATGCTGCTCGACTTCAAGAGCAAATATGGCGACGACCCGACGCTTGAACGCGCTTTGCGTGAAGCGGGTAACGTGTTGATGGTGTCGCAGGCGGAATTCAACAACCAGGATGAATTCACCGGCGTTAATCGGTCCATTGATCGTTTCTCTGGCGTATCCACATCGGGTTACTCGAACATCTCAGCCAACAGCGCTATCTCTCAGAGTATCGTCCGGCTGCGCATTTATCCGGAGATCGCGGAAGCCGGAAGTTGGCCGTTCTCGGTGAAGGCGGTTTCTGAGTTTCTTGGCGGCGTGCAGCCAGGACTCGAGGGGGGCGTTTTGTCCATTGGTGAAGAGATCAAGGTCGAACTTGACCAGTTCAATGATCTCTACATTGATTATCCGTTGTTGCGCGGTGATGGCGTCGGCGGGACGCAGCGTCTGCATGAGGTCACTGGAATCTCTGCGACCGACATCCTTTTTATGGAGGACGAGGAGGAGCTTGAAGAACTCAGCTCTTTGGTGGAGGGGCGCATCGCGCTAATCGGTGAGGTTGCGGAGGTTGCGCACGACGAATTCGAGACGCCGGTGGGCAACGTCTTTGGTGTCGAGATCATCGCCAATACAATATCGACATTGCTCAGAGGGGGGCCGCTGCGTGCGGCACCGCTACCCCTGGAGATGGCGATCAGTTTCGTCATCATGGTGCTGTTCCTGCTCAGCATCCGTATTCAAAATCCCTTTCCGCGCAATGCAGTGACGCTGCTTGCCGGCGGCGTCTATCTCTTTCTTGCGTGTTATGTGTTTGTCGTCAATGGGCTCGTCGTGTCGATGAGTTATGTGGTTCTGGCAAGTGTGGTTGCGGTCGTCGTGATCAACACATCGTTTTACATGTCCGAGCGCGGGCAGAAGGCACTCATTCGCAATGCGTTTGGTCAGTACCTGTCGCCGACCGTAGTGGCAGAGCTGGTGAAGGATCCAGAACGTCTGACCCTTGGCGGCGAGGAGCGTGAACTGACGGCGTATTTCTCCGACATCCGCAAGTTCTCGAGCTTCTCAGAGGCGATGACACCGAGCGCACTCGTCTTCATCCTGAACGAATACCTGACAGAGATGTATAACATCGTCATCGGTTACGAAGGTACCATCGATAAATTTGAAGGCGACTCGATCATGGCGTTCTGGGGTGCGCCGGTGGATCAGAGTGACCATGCCCTGCGTGGTTGCCTCGCTGCAATCGACATGGCCAAGGCACTCGGGCCACTTCGAACGCGCTTTGTTGAAGAGGGCCGCCCGCCGCTGTACGTCCGGATGGGCGTCAACACGGGGCCCATGGTTGTTGGCAACATGGGTTCGATTCAGCGCATGAATTACACGATAATTGGCGACGCGGTCAATCTTGCATCTCGCCTTGAAGGTGCGAACAAAGCGTACGGCTCGGACATCATGATCTCGAGCTTCACGCATGCGCAATGTCAGGGTGAGATTGATGTTAGAGAATTGGATACGATTCGGGTGGTTGGCAAGAACGAGCCCGTCACTGTCTATCAGCTATTGGAGCGGAAGAATCAGACGACAGGCAAGATGGCAGATGTGGTAGATCGATTCGGGCAGGGACTGGCGGCATACAAAAACCATGACTATCAGTCGGCCGCCGGGATTTTTCGCGCGTGCGTCGAAATTCTGCCTGAGGACGGCCCGTCCAACGCTTTCCTCGAAAGGTGCAGGGACTATCAGTCCGCACCCCCGCCACCTGACTGGGATGGCGTCTTTACGTTGGTTGAGAAGGGCTAGCGCCCGTCGATAAGTAGCCGGCCGTGTTGGTTGAGGTGAGCACGTGATTGCGAAATGGCACGGTTGCCTGGACGACCGCAAAGAGATCGATACAGCCGTAGACGCAGAGCGTTAGAATCGAGTTACGTTCCTCGTCGGTGAAACCGCGACGTTCGCATTGTCGATTGATCGTGTGAAATTGTTCGTAAAGGTTCATTCACGGACTCGGTTGCGGCGGATCGCAAATAGAGATTTAGCTCAAGGTGGCCATTGCACAAGTCGCGTGGCGGGGTGGATGGCAAGCGCCAAACGGATGTCAGGCGAGGAAAGTTAGTTCGATAGCGCCGAAGGAGTCCCACGATGAGTGTCGCAGAGGAAATTGAAGAGAAACTGGCAGCGGATCTCCCACTGAAGCACTTGCTGGTGGTTAACGAGAGTTCAAATCACAACGTCCCGGCCGGGTCTGAGTCGCACTTCAAGGTCGTCATGGTCAGCGATGAGTTTGCCGGGATGCGGTTGCTCAAGAGGCATCAAAGGATCAATCAGATTCTCGCCGCGGAACTCGCCGGTCCAGTGCATGCGCTCTCGATGCATACTTATACTGAGGACGAGTGGAGGGCGAGGGGCGATGCGCCGATGTCGCCACCTTGTCTAGGAGGTGCGCGGTAGACAGCGCGTTTACTTTGCCCCTCGACTGTCCCCGTGTCTCTTCCGCCGGGGAGGAGTTGGTCGTCAGCCGTGGCGACGTCCGCTTTGCGCTCCACGTTCGTCGTTCCCGAAGGAAGACGCTCGCCATCCATGTGTTTGCCGACGGCCGCGTTGAAGCGCGGGCACCGCTCCGTTGTCCGCGCTACGTTATTGCCGACTTCGCGAGGGCCCGGTTCGAATGGATCAACTCGTCCCTTGCGGGCTTTCTCGAGAACCCGGTTCCAGCGCGGCGCTTTGAGCCAGGTTCAACGCACCGGTTTCTGGGCGTCGCCTACCGCGTCGAGGTGGTGGAAGCGAAACCTCACGCGGTCTGTATCGTCGGTGGTGCGCTTGTTGCGGGACTGACGAATCCGGACCGGCTGCAGGCAGCTCTCGAGGCCTGGTATCGGGACCGGGCGCTTGTCTACCTGCCGGCGCGCCTCGCCAACGGATACCAGCGCTTTTGCAGGGCGACCGGCGTCGATAAGCCGATGCCCGCTCTTCGGATCAGAAAAATGCGCGCACGTTGGGGAAGTTGCTCGCGCAGGGGTGAAATTTGTCTCAACTCGCTCCTGATGCGCCTTTCACCTCGGCTCATCGACCTGGTGATTGCCCACGAACTGTGCCACCTCAGCCACTTCAATCATGGCCCGCCGTTCTATGAATTGCTGGAGAACGCCATGCCGGACTGGCGTGTGCGGGAGGCGGACCTGCAGCATCTGGCGCCGGCTTGATAGTCCTCATGTGCGGCGCTATTGGGGCAAAAGCGTCTTAAGGGCCGGCCAGATGTCCGCCAGCAGCCGCGGTTGGGCATCGGCAGTGGGATGGATGCCATCTCGTTGAAGTAACTCGGGTGCTGTGTCTATGCCGTCGAGTAACGCGGGGATGAGCGCGACCCCGGTGCGGTCGGCAACGTCACTGAACAGTCCCTCAAACGCACGGGTGTAGCGGCGGCCGTAGTTCGGTGGCAGGATCATGCCAATCACCAGTACTTTCGCACCACTCGCCTGGCTCGCCTTGACCATGTCGATCAGGTTGTTTCGGATGTTGTCGATCGGGTAGCCGCGAAGTCCATCGTTGCCCCCCAGTTCGAGGACGATTACATCCGGGTTGTGGATCTCCAGTGTGCCGTTGATCCTGGCGCGGCCCCCACCCGTTGTTTCACCGCTGACGCTTGCATTGACGACGTGATAGTTGAGACTCTGTGCCTGAAGTTGGTTGGACAGGAGAGCGACCCAACCTTCGTGCGGGGACATGCCGTAACCGGCGCTGATGCTATCGCCGAAAACGACGACGGTTGTCCCTCGATCCTTGACTGAGGCGTCGTTCCCAGGCGCAAGGCCTGTCGGCGAGACGTCGGCGGCTCGCGCGGCGGGGCCTACGGTCGCAGGAAACGCAGCCACACATAGATAGAGTACGGCAGCCAGCAGGCGGTGCCGCGTTCGCGATAATGAAATGCAGACAACCACAGGTGCTAGCGAAATGTGTGACTGGATAGTCAAGACGGAGAGTCTTGGCAAGACCGTCGAGACCTCAGAAGGGCGGCTCACGATCTTGAAAGGGATTGATCTGGAAATCAAGACATCCGAATCCGTCGCGATCATAGGCACTTCCGGGTCCGGCAAGACGACCCTCTTGTCCTTGCTGGCCGGACTTGATACGCCAACGCACGGCAAGGTGTTCGTCGGTGAACATGAGCTGACGGCGCTTGACGAGGAGCAGCGTGCGCGGGTGCGCGGGGAGATGGTGGGCTTTGTCTTTCAGACATTTCAGCTCCTCGGGAGCCTGACCGCGATTGAGAATGTCATGCTGCCCGCGGAACTGCGCGGGGACAAGGCACCAGACCTCATGGCCAGAGACCTGTTGACCCGGGTGGGGCTTGGCCACCGCGTCAGCCATTATCCACGCCAGCTCTCCGGTGGCGAGCAGCAGCGTGTTGCGATTGCGCGTGCGTTTGCGTCATCGCCCCGCATCCTTTTTGCCGATGAGCCGACGGGTAACCTTGATTCGAAGACGGGCGCGTACATCATCGACCTCATCTTCGACCTCAATAGAGAGTTTGGTACGACCCTCGTGCTTGTGACCCATGATCAGCCGCTTGCGGACCGCTGCACGCGCTTTGTTCGGATGGAAGGCGGTAGCCTCGTCAACGGGATGGAAGACGCATGAACCCACGACTCGCGATTCTTCTGCTCTGGCGTGACTGGCGCAGCGGCGAACTGACACTCCTGCTCGCGTCCCTTGTGATCGCAGTGGGCACGGTAACCACGATCACGCTGTTTGTGGATCGCCTGCAGCGAGCACTCCTGCAGGAGTCGGCGGCGTTTCTGGCTGCAGACCGCGTGGTATCGAGTTCCGCGCCGATCGATCCGGCGATCATCGAACGGGCGACGTCGATTGGCCTGCGCCAGAGCGAGACACTGAGCTTTCTCAGTATGGTGTTCGCGGAGGATCGGGCGCAGTTTGCGTCGGTCAAGGCGGTGTCCGCGGGTTATCCGCTTCGCGGTCGACTGAATGTGTCTGGTGAGGCGTTTGTTCGTGGCAGGGATGTGTTCGCAGGTCCCGAGCCAGGGCGCGTGTGGCTGGAGAGTCGGCTTTTCGCGTCGCTAGACATTGCGATGGGGGATGAACTTGAGGTCGGCGCGGGAAGTTTCATTGTCGATCAGGTGCTGATTGCCGAGCCGGACCGGGGTGGCGGCTTCAACGCCGCCGGGCCGCGGGTCATGATGCACATGTCCGATGTGCCCAAGACCCGGGTTGTGCAACCGGGAAGCCGACTTAGCTATCGGTACCTCTTCTCTGGCGAGGATGCTGGTCTCGATGAGTTTGAGAAATGGGTGCGCCCACAGCTTGGGGAAGGGATGCGGCTGATTGGCGTGCGCGAGGGTGCCGAGGGTGTTGGCAGTGCGCTGGAACGGGCTGAGCGCTTTCTCTTGTTGGGCGGGCTTCTGGGCGTCTTGCTGGCGGGGGTCGCCATCGCGCTGTCGGCGCATCGATATTCAAAACGCCATCTTGATCATGTGGCGATTCTTAAGACGCTCGGCGCAACGCCGGCGGGCGTCGACGGTATCTTCATCATCATTTTCGTGGTGCTGGGGGTGGTTGCGACCGCGCTCGGCAGCGGCGTTGGCTTTGCGGCGCAGGCGGGAGTGGTCGCTGTGTTGTCGCCCTTTATTCCGATCGAATTGCCAGCGCCTGGTATCCGACCCGTCCTCATCGGGAGTGTCACTGGCTTCATCTGTCTCTTTGCCTTCGCACTGCCGCCGATATTGAAGTTGCGCCGCACGGAACCGATACGGGTCATCCGGCGCGAGTCTGGGCCGACGAGCCTGTCTGATGGCATTACCTATCTGTTTGGCATCGGCGGCAGCATTGGGTTGATGTGGTGGTACAGCGGAGACCTCATGCTTACGGGGATGATCGTCGCAGGTGGCACCTTTGCTCTTGGGCTACTGTCGATTTTTGCGTTTCTCATGTTGCGCGGTGGACGTGTTCTCGGCATGCAGGCGGGCAGCGCCTGGCGCCTCGCGCTCGCCGGTATGCAGCGCCGAGGTCAGGAGAACACGCTGCAGATACTGGTGTTTGGTATCGCGATCATGCTCCTCCTGATTCTGGTACTCGTCAGAACGGCGTTGGTTGATGAGTGGTCACAGCAGATTCCTGATGACGCACCGAATCACTTTGCGATCAATATCGCGCCAGACGAGGTGGAGCCACTGCGGGAACTCTTTGTCACCAATGCGGTTGACGCACAGCCACTCTTTCCGATGATCCGCGGTCGGATAACGGAAGTGAACGGGGTCGGGGCAAGTGACCACAATCGTGCACTGCGCGCGCAACGCGGGGAACAACCGGGTCCACGGCCACGGGCTGGCGGCACCCGCAACCTGACCTTTGCCCGCGCCCTGCCGGACGACAACCGGATCGTGGCAGGCCAATGGTGGAGCGAAACCTATGCCGGGCCACCCCTCGTATCTGTCGAGTCGGATCTCGCGGAATCAAACGGGCTTAACGTGGGCGACACGGTCGTGTTCAAGATTCAGGACCGCGACCTTGAAGCCACGGTGGCGAGTCTACGGTCAGTTGCGTGGGACAATATGCAACCTAATTTCTTCATGATCCTCTCCCCCGGGTCGCTCGATGACTTTCCGTCGACGTACATGACGAGTTTTCACCTGGAGCCCGAGAACAAGCTGTTTCTGAATCGCATGTTGAAGCGCTACCCGACTATCACGGTGATCGAGGTTGACGCGATCATTGCGCAAATCAAGGCGATCATTGCGCAGGTGAGCCTCGCAATCGAACTGGTGCTGACGCTCATTCTGCTGTCGGGCACGCTCGTGTTGTTGTCCTCAATTCAGGCGAGCATGGACGAACGCTTCCAGCAGCACGCGATCCTGCGTACGCTCGGCGCGTCCAGGAAGCTGATCATGGGGAGCCTTGTGATCGAGTTCTGTGCGCTCGGACTGTTCGCAGGGTTACTTGCGACCGCCGGCTCTGAAGCAACGGTCTACGGCCTCGAAACCCAAATCTTTGATTTGGAGTACACGGCCCATCCCTGGCTTTGGCTACTGGGCCCGGCTGTGGGAGTGCTGCTGATCGGCGTTATCGGAACCTTCGCCACCCGGCGGGTTGTGTTGACGCCGCCGACTGCCGTGCTGCGTGACCTCGCCTAGCGAGCTGTCTTTGGCTGGCCCTCGCCCGGCCGACCCTGGCCTGGCAGACGAATGTCTGCTCAGGGCTCGTCATACCAGGCGCCGTCTGCGTGTCTTCGTATCCAAAGCTGTGAAAACCAGTAGAAGCGACCCCCGTCTGCTGGTGCCGTGCAATTGTATCTGGATCGACCGACTGGTAGATCCAGATTGCTACGAGCAACCACCCGTGTGCCGTCCTGCCGGGTAGGAATCAGCCCGCCCGGACCAAAGCAGGTCACGGGTCCCCGGATGTCGGGGTCGATATTGAGATGCAGCGCTGGGCGCCAATCATCGGTGAGCAATGGGCTGTGGCCCGAACCTGCGACGGCAAGTGGCAGGCTCTGTACCTTCGTGACGAACCCAGGCATTTCGGTGTAGGGGCCTCCGAGCGGAAAGCGCGGTATCAGGGTGGGGTCGGTAAAAGCTCCGGTGGCGCCGCTTTGCTGGCCGACGCCCATTAGGCCAAGTTGCTTGACGATTTCCTGCAGTCGCTCGTCGTATTCGCCGTACGGGTAGGCAAAGAAACGGGGTCGCACGCCGCTGCGTTCGAAAATGATGGCGCCGGCCCGGGTAATGTCGAGGGTAACCCGACGCCGCCAGTCGGCCTCCAACTCGCCTGTTTCTTGCCTGAGAAGATGAGCGTGCGTGTGGCTGTGGTTGCCGAGGGTGGCCCCGTTGCGGTGCATGGTCCTGATCTGATCCCAGGTCAGGAATTGACGGGAGGTGCCCACGTCGCGGGTGTTAATGAAGATCGTGAAGGGCCAGTCGCGCTTGCGCAGTAGCGGGTATGCGTTCGCGTGAATGTCCGCATAGGCATCGTCAAACGTGATCGCCACCACACGCTCTGGCATCGGCGTGCCCCTGAAGACGGCGTCGACGAGGCGCTCGAGCGGCCAGACGACAAGATTGTCCTCAATGTAGCGAAGATGCGCCTCGAATTTTTTGGGCGTGATGCTGGTGAGGGCTGGGGTCGCCTCGTTGACATGGTGATAGAGCAGCACGACGCCGGACCCGGTTACGTTCCCAGCGTGAGGATCGCTCACGCGAGTCGCGTCACCGGCGTGCGAGCGCCCTGCCAACCCGAGGAGGAGCCCAGCGAGCAGCAACAAGCAAACGGGCATTTGTGTAAAATCGCGACCCATACTACCCCCGGGGTTTATCGGTGCAGAATAATCAGACGCGTGAGAAAAACAAACTTCAACGCAGACTTCGGCGAGAGGTAGGCAAAGCCATTTCGGACTTCGGCATGATCGGCGAGGGCGATCGGGTGATGGTCTGCCTGTCTGGTGGCAAGGATTCTTACGCGATGCTGGACATCCTGATGTCATTGCAGCGTCATGCTCCGGTTAGTTTCGAACTGCTCGCTGTCAACCTTGATCAAAAGCAACCCGGCTTTCCACCCGAGGTGATCCCGGCGTGGTGCGAGTCGATCGGCGTTCCCTTCGAGATACTGGAAGAGGATACTTACAGCCTCGTCACAGACATGGTGCCCGAAGGGAAAACCTATTGCGGTTGGTGCTCACGCTTCCGCCGCGGCATCCTTTACCGGTTTGCCCGAGAGCATGGCTACAACCGGATTGCGTTGGGGCATCACCGGGACGACATTCTCGAAACTTTGCTGCTCAACATGTTCTACGGAGGCAAGCTAAAGAGTATGCCGCCCAAGCTGCTCTCAGATGATGGGGCGAATATGGTCGTGAGGCCGCTCGCTTACAGTCGTGAGAAGGACATCGCCAGATACGCGTCAGTCGCGGGTTTTCCGATTATTCCGTGCAATCTTTGCGGCTCGCAGGACAACCTTCAGCGAGCGGTGATCAAGGATATGCTGCAGAGCTGGGATAGGGACTTTCCGGGTCGACTCGAGTCGATGTTTCGGAGCGTAACTGACGTGGTTCCCTCTCACCTTGCTGACACTGACTGGTTTGACTTCAAAGCGCTGGATGAGCGTCAGGTGAGGCCGGTGCCCTTTGTGCTTGGCGATGCGGCGATCTCAGGGTCCGCGGGCTCCGCATGATCGCCGCTACCGGTCTTTGATGGCGGCATGCGTCGCCGAACCTCGTCGATGAACGTAGCGAGGGCACTGCCGAATTCATCGCAATCGATCGACTGCCCGTTGCGCATGGCTTGCTCCATGCGACGCGACGTTGCCATGAGCGCCATGCCGCCAAAACTCCCTGCAACGCCGGCGACGTTGTGCAATAAGTGCTCGGTCGCAGATTCGTCGTTCGCGGGCAGGTACTTTGCCAGCGTCGACGGCGCGCTCTCGTAAATCCGGACGAAGTCGCCGAACAGCCGAATCAAGAGGTCGCTGTCATCCGCGTGATTGCGTAGTGCGCTGTCCGCATCAAAGATCGCTGTCTCTGCCCGGCTCGAGATGATCTGTCGTGGTTCGCTGGGATGTTTGAGCTCGCTGATGAATTCGATGAGCTCGGCAAAGTCAATGGGCTTGGAAATGTAATGGTCATAGCCTGCGGCGAATGCTGCTTCAACCTCAGCGCGGAGCACACCGGCCGAGAGGGCAATGGCAGTGAGGTGTTTGAGCACGTCGGTTTCCCGTATCCGCCTGACCGTGTCGTAGCCATCAAGAACGGGCATCCTCACGTCCATCAATACGAAATCGAAGGTCGCACCGGCGAGGGCTGCGAGAGCCTGCATACCATCGTTGGTACTGGTGACGGCCATTCCCACTCCCGTGAGTACTTCTCGTGCAAGATCACGGCTGACCTGATTATCTTCGACGAGCAGGATGCGCAGCCCGTCGACGTCGGTGGTGGCACTCGTCTTTGTTGCCGGTGCTGGGTCTAACGCATGGTCGACCACGACCGAGAAGTCGAATGTGCTCCCTTCGCCGGGCGTGCTGGATGCCCGGATTGTACCGTCCATCATATCGACGGGGTTGCGGCAGATTGCGAGCTCGAGACCGGTGCGGTCCTCGCGCGGTCCGCCCTGCGTGAATGACTCAAAGATGGATTCGAGTCTGTTGGCGTCGATGCCCACACCGGTGTCCACGACTGAGAAGCCAAGCCGGACACCAAATTGGTCGTCCGTGGTCGTCAGCGTGATTTTGACCTGTCCCGCATTGGTGAATTTGAGCGTATTGCTCAGCAGATTGATCAGCACTTGGCCGATGCGCACCGGGTCGCCGCGATAACGACAGTTGGCGGCCACGAGTGGTAATTCGAGCCGTATGCCCTTGCGCTCAGCTTCGAGGCCGAACAGGCCGTGCAGATCACTGATGATTCGTGCGAGGTCAAAGTCCTGCCGCTTGATTTCGAGCTTGCCTGCTTCCACCTTCGAAAGGTCGAGGATGTCATTGACAACCCGCAGCAGGTGATCGGCGGATGGTCTGCAGGTACCCTTTTGGGTCATCGCGCGGGCGGCTGAGAGCGAAGTCGGTGTTCTGATTTCGTGGCTCATGTTGGCCAGGAACTCGCTCTTCGTTCGCGTGGCTGCTTCTGCGACGCGTTTCGCCTGCTCAGCGTCCTCGCGCCGTTTACGCTCGGTGACGTCGATCACGGAGCCTCAACATGGGTCGGGTTGCCCTGTGCGCTCCTGATCAACTGTGCGGAGAACGATACCCAAAGTTCGGTGTTGTCCTTGCGCCGTATCAGGGTTTCAAAGTCCAGAACCCGAGCGGTCGTACGGATCATTTCACTGAACGTGGCGAGTGCCGCTGGATCGACGAACGTATGTGTGACGCCGATCTGCGGTTGCAGAAGAAATTCCTCCGGCGAGTTGTTCCCGAGCAATTTGGCGGCGGCGGGGTTGATATTGGTGACCTCTCCGTCGAGGTTCGCTTCCCAGATGCCTTCGACCGCATTTTGATAAAGAGATACATAGCGATTCCGCGACTCATCCAACTGTTGGCAGAGCTTTGCATTCTCGATCGCGATAGCCGATTGCGACGCCAGCAGTTTGAGTATATCGACGCGGTCCTGGCTAAAGGCGTGGGTCGACTGCCGGTTTTCGAGGTAAAGCAAGCCGGTCACGTGCGCCTTGCTGAGGATAGGCACACAGAGGATTGAACGTGGTTTGGCGCTGACGATGTAGGCGTCCTGCGTGAAGATGTTCTCGTTGCCGGGATTGTTGAGGACAAGGTCCTCCTGGGTACGCGCAACGTATTGAAGAACCGAGACAGGCAGGTCTTGAACTTGGGCTAGTGGCAGATGGCGCGGTTCGTGGTTGACGCCATTGCCATAGATACTCGTGACCACTTCGTCGAACAGGTGGATGTCCCGTCAGCATTTCATAAATTGTGGCCCCTAACGCGTAGAAGTCCGCTCGAGCGTCCGCCGGGCGGTTCATCCGACCCGTTTGCTCGGGGCAAGGTATGGCAGTGTTCCCTCAAAGAAGCCCGCTCCCTGGGCTCTCGGCAGCGACGGTGGCAGGCGGATGGCAAGGCCAAAGTCAATCAGACGAACCGCGCCACTACGGTGATTGCAGATGATGTTCGACGGATTGAGGTCCCGATGGACGACGTGATGACTATGAATGTGCGCAAGTGCAATGGCGACCTCGCAGGCGACGCGGATGGCCTCGATGATATCGCTGAAGCCGGTTTCGCCGATGAGGTCCGAGAGTGGGACGTCTTCGATGTCCTCCAGAATCAGTGCGACATTGCCAGCTTCCTCGACAAGATCCAGTGACCGTATGACCTGGGGGTGCGCTGAACGACCGCAGCAATTCGTGTTCTCGACGGTACTGCTCGACGCTGTCTGGTGATGCGACCTCGGCGCGGAGTTGACGCACAATAACCGGAGCTTTGTCCGCGGTACCTATGGCCCGGTAGGTGACAGTCCGCGTGCGCTGGTAGACAGGGCGAAGGTCGGAATAATCGGGCAGCGCTGTCACGAAGACAAATCTGGCCGCAGGCCGGGAGCCGAATGTCGTGGGGACCCGGCGTTCATTACGTTGTCAGTTGACTGGCGGCGCAAACAGGTAACCGGTACTGTGGATGGTACTGATGAAGGTGATGTCAGGTGAGTACTGGCAGAACTTGCGCCACACCTGTCCGACGAGTACATCGATGTAGCGATCATCCGGGTACCACTCGCGGTTGTGGATCCGATTCATCAACTGGTCACGCGTCATCACTTCACCGGCGTTTTCGATGAGTGCCAGCAGGAGGTGAAATTCGCCAGCGGACAGCGATTGGGTTTGCCCGGTCGGCGTTACCAATTCCCGCTGGTTGAGATTGAGTGTCCACCCCTCGAAGCCGCGGCGAAAACCCTTTTCCTTCTGCTTCTCCTGAGCCTGAACACGCTACAGCAGATTCTTGACGCGGGACAGCAGTTCGCGGGGATCGAAGGGCTTGACGACGTAGTCGTCGGCCCCGCTCTCAAGGCCGACGATTCGATCAATTTGGTCGTCTTTACCGGTTACCAGAATGATACCGATATCACTCTGAGTTCGAAGTTCGCGTGTCAGCGTCAATCCATCTTTGCCCGGCAGGTTGATATCGATCGATCAGACAGAGGTCGACCTGTTCGCTCGCGATGAGTGACCCGAGATTATTACCGTTTTCGCGTGCGACAACGCGAAAACCTTCTTTCTCGAAGTGGGCAGTTAGCTGCGACCGGGTTATTGGTTCGTCTTCGATGATTAGCAACGTTGACATCGCGGTTCAAGACAGCAGTCAGGTGGCAAATTGGGTGCGAAATATGGACGCATTTATGCCATATTGGTGTCTATGCCGTATTCGCCCTCGCCAGCATCAGGATGCCGCGCCGGCTAGTGTGCGGAGTCGCCGTCGGGCGACGCGCGGTGCAGGGATGCACCGCCATTTTCTGCAAGCCTCTTTTCGGTAAGATCATGCGAGGTTTGCTTGCAAACCGACGCCCAGAAATAGTCAGGATGACAATGCCTGGGACAGGAACGAGTTAAGGGCCAGCCGGGTTTCTCCCGGCAATAGCGAGTATTATTGTGTGCGCGCAAGTGTGCGCAAAAGCGGCGCTGGAAAAACACCGCCCGGCCCCTATCCGTTTCGACGTGCTAAACCCTATGCGCATACCGTGGGAATCCCTCGACCGAGACACACTGGACAACCTGATCTCAGAGTTTGTGACACGCGATGGCACCGACTACGGGCATGCGGACGTGACCCTTGAGTCGAAAACAGGGGCTGTCTGGCGTGCGCTGCAATCGGGCGAGGCCGTCATTAGCTTCGATGAGGAAACAGAGACCGTAACCATCCTCAGTAAGGAGGAGATCTGATGGCGCCGGCGATATGGCATCGGGCGCTCAGGATTTCGCTAGTGGTGGGTACGGTTCTGACCGTCATTAATCAGGGCGACGTGATTCTTCGCGGAGATGCTGATGTCGGCGTATGGGTGAAGATCGCGTTAACGTACACGGTGCCATTCTGCGTCTCTGTTTACGCAGCGATGGCGGCGCTCAAGGGCGACAAGAGTGAGCGGGTCACGTAGTGCAACTTCTGGCCAGCGCCAGGATGTCGGGCCAACGTGGCGGTCCGGGAATCCACCAGTGAGGGTCCTGCGCGGCCTCGGCTGTGCGGTTGCGGGTATTGCGGTCCTATTGGCTGGCCTCGGGTTTTTTGCCTACCAATGGGTAGGCGGCGTCAACGCGCCGTTTGGTGAGGGCAAGCTCGATCGTGATCGGTTGTCGAGGCAGATTGAGGTCGCGCCAGGCTTTCACTTCGGCGTGTATGCCGCAGATATCCCGAACGCGCGGGTCGTGCGCTTCAGTCGGGGCGGCCATCTGCTCGTCGCCAACCCTAATCTCGGACAGGTGGTCCTACTGGAACCGGATGCGGATGGTGATGGTCAGGCAGATGGCAAACGAGTGCTCATTGATGCGCTGCAGGGCCCGAATGGGCTTGACTTTCACGACGAAGGTGATGCCTCGTTCTTGTACATTGCAGAGGGTGATGGCGTTGGCCGGGCCCGATTCAACCATCAAACCGGTGCGCTGGGCCGGTACGAACGAATCATCGACGGCTTGCCAGCGGGCGGTAATCACTGGAAGAAGACCCTGCGTTTCGGGCCGGACGGCATGCTCTACGTCGCGGTCGGGTCCTCCTGCAACGTCTGTCTGGAGACGGATGCCCGGCGCGCGGCACTGCTCCGATATCGCCCGGACGGCAGTGACGAGACTATCTTTGCGCGGGGCTTGCGCAACTCCGCCGGTTTCGACTGGTCGCCAGCGGACGGTCAGATTTACGCGACGGACAACGGGCGCGACATGCTTGGCGACGACTTCCCGCCGTGTGAGTTGAATCAGGTGGTTGAAGGTGGCCACTATGGTTGGCCGTTTCAGAACGGCGCGGGTGTCAGTGACCCGGACTTTGGTGACAATGATGCGGGGTTTGCAAAGAGTGACATTAGTCGAGCGGACTTGCGCCCGATGGTGCACGGGTTCAGGGCGCACAACGCGCCGCTCGGCATCAGCTTTCTGCGATCAACCGCGGCTCCTGCTGACTATCATCATGCGGCTGTTGTCGCCCTGCATGGATCCTGGAATCGGCGTGAGAAGGATGGTTACAAGGTGGTGTCATTGCACTTTGCAGCCGACGGGTCGGTCGAGGAGCGGGACTTCGTGTCGGGCTTTCTGGTGAACGATGAGGTCATCGGAAGACCGGCTGAACTCACGGAGGGGCCCGACGGCGCGGTCTACATCGCTGATGACTTTGTTGGTGCGATCTACCGGGTCGCGCCAGGCGAACGGCCGGTCGGGCAAGCGCCAGGGGTACCAGGGGATCGTGGCGAGGCGGTCGTTGCCGGACAACCTGAAGCGGTGGCATTCGATGCGCAGACGACGCTTGCCGGGCTATCTGGTCCTGACAAGAACGCGCTGGCCGAAGCCGGGGAGGTTGTCTTCAATCGGTTCGGCTGTGCGGGTTGCCATGGGGACTCCGCGGGCCTCGCTCCCCTCAGGGATGTTGGAACCCGGTATGACCTGGAGACGCTTGCGGCATTTATGCGCGCGCCAAAACCGCCGATGCCGGTCTTTCCCTTGTCCACGAAGGAGCAACGCTCCCTCGCCGTGTATCTGATCATGAATCGGTGAACGTGATGGGTACGGCCGGCGCCTGTTAACATTCGCATTAACGGGAGCGAATCACGATGAAAACTGAAGACTTCTTTGTGGATGCCTCGGGCTTGCGTTGCCCCGAGCCGCTGATGGTGATCCGTAACAAGATGATGGACATGACGAGTGGTCAGGTCGTTCGAGTGCTCGCGACGGACCCCTCCACGTCATGGGACATCCCGAAGTTCTGCAAGTTTCTGAACCATGAATTGCTTCACCACGACACCACGGATGACACCTACTCGTACTGGATCAAGAAGGGTTGACCGTTGAACACTGTCGACACGTGTCGTCACTACTTCGCCTATGGCAGCAACATGAATCCGGCGCGCATGCGGGTGCGTGGTCTCGCGTTTGACGAGGTCCTTGCCGGTCGGGTGGATGATTTTGAACTCGTCTTCAACAAGCGCTCCACGAAGGTAACCGGTGCGGCGGCGGCGAACATAATAGCGTCGCTCGATGGCCGGGTCGAAGGCGTTCTCTACCGCCTGGTGAGTGGCGTCGAGATTCAAAAGATGGATCCCTTTGAGCGCTATCCCGAGGACTACGATCGGCAAACGTTGATGGTGAACACCGGTTCTGGGTTGACGGCTGCCTGGGTCTATCTCGCCAACCCGTCGGCAACTGCATCAGGTCTGCGTCCGGCTCGCTGGTACCTCAATCATTTGATGGCCGGCGAGGAATTTCTCAGCCCCGACTATGCTCGGGCACTTCGGGCCGTTCATTGCCTTGAAAACTCGGATGTCGAGCCGTGACGCCGGCGTCGAGGGTTGAGAGCGTTTTCGCCACCTGCTTCAGGGGCACCCACGGCACGCTTATGTTGGGCGGCAACGACGAACCTGTCTACCAGCCTGGGTCGCCGAGCCTCATCCTTTACCGATCCGATTATGTTGCAAGCGCGCTGCATGAGGTTGCGCACTGGTGCATTGCCGGCGCCGAGCGTCGCCGCCAGGTTGATTACGGCTACTGGTATGAGTCCCGCCGAGGGGCGTCGCTGCAAGCCAGATTCGAGTCAGCGGAATGTCGACCCCAGGCGCTGGAGTGGGTCTTGTCGCTGGCTGCAGCGCAACCCTTTCGAGTCAGCATAGATAACGACGACACACTCATCGCTTCGTCTCACACGAGATTCCGCCGCTCGGTGCAGGTGGCTGCGCGTGAGTTGCTCGCCCTCGGCTTGCCGTTGCGGGCTGTGAGATTTGCGCGCGCGCTCGAGCGAGCCTTTGGTGGGGCCTTGCCCACGGATCGACTATTGGCCCGCGAACTACCGGCGTGCTAGCGCTTGCTGGCAAAGTGCGATTCTTTCCTGCGATCCTGAGAAAGTGGAGATTGCACGCTTCAACAATCCGCCAGAGACAGGCGACAGACAAGAACGCTTTCGGGCGGTCTTCGCGCGCGTTCGCAGCAACTACTCGCGAAGGATGTAATTGACGACCTTGGTGATCTCGATTGATGAGCCGCTTCGCAGTGCTCGGCGTAGCTGGTTGATGACGAGTTTGCGTTCCTCAGCAACTGACGTGCTCACGCCCTCGACCGGGTTCGATTCACCGGTGTTGATGTTGATGACCCGGCCGGCAGGGACCTCCTCTTCCTTGAAAATCGGCTCGGCGATCTCGCTCAACCGCAGGAACGCCTTGTGGGTCAGGCATGCCTGATCGATGCCGTCCTGTCTGATAGTGTCTGTGTGCCGTAGCATGCGCTCGTCGCCCAGCCAGATCAGCGCGTAAAAGCCGGAGGTATAGGTCGGGCTGTGCAGACCGTACTCATCGGGCTCGTCGATCCCGGCGATACTGTCGACATAGACTGGCGACTTGGTCGGGAATGCGGCGTAAAGAATGGAGAATATCCGAGCAACGTGCTGGTAGAAATTCTCGACGTTGATGTCAGCCATAAGGGCGCTTTGCCAACTATCTCGAAGAGGTAGCATTATAGGCAACCAATCGCGCGGGTGCAGTCCCGGAAAAAACGGAATCGGCCATGTCGTCAACACACTTTGCCCCGGGGCAATTGATCCACCACAAACGCTTTGACTACCGGGGTGTCATCGTCGATGTTGACGCGGAGTTTGGGGGAACGGACGATTGGTATCGCGACGTGGCGCTAAGCCGACCGCCCCGCAATGCCCCGTGGTACCACGTTTTGGTGCATGGCGAGGAACACAGCACGTACGTTGCAGAACGTAATCTGGAGGTCGATGAGACCGGGACTCCAATTTCACATCCGTTGATCCACGAGTACTTCAATCAGTTTTTTGAAGGACAATATCGGCTGATTTTACGCAATTGAGGTCCTGCCGCGTTGAACCGCCATCGGCCACCTCCTTCCCACTCACGGGGAAACGTGTATACTTTTCGACATATTATGTCGGGCCGAATCCTATGCGCGTGATCATGTTGCTGATCCTGGCCAGCATCATCGCCGGTTGCAGCTCCGGTGGTGACCAGGTTGAACTGGAGCTGAGGGGCGCCGATCGTCGGATGGAAGGGCTTGCCAAGGCAATTGATGCGGGCACGATTCGAAACGCGGCGATCATCAAACAATATTGCCAGGTACTCCGCACCAGGCGTCCCGAACTCCGCCAGCTTGTCGATGCCCTTGAAGGCGAGGCGACCCGTTCGTCACCACTCTATGCGAGCCTGCAACGCCGACTGGGTGAAGTCAGGACCAGCGGCGACAAGTGGGAGAACCGCGTTGCTGAAATCCAAGCGATAAAGCAGGGCGCAACGGCCTCTGTCTACAACGATGCGCTCTCCGACACGGTCAATGTTCTGGCAGATCTTGACGATTCGCTTGCGCGGGTGAATGCGGTGTCGCGGGACGCCGAGAAAAAGCTGAACGGATCGAAGGACCACGGCGCGGGAAGCCAATACGTCGGTAATCCGCATTATGGCAGCTGGAACCATTCTGGCCGTGGTTCGTTCTGGGCCTGGTACGGCCAGTACGCGTTCTTCTCGAGCATGTTTGGCGGGCGCCACAACTACCATGACTGGTCGGGCCGCCGCGGTTATTCCTATTATCACGATATGGGCAGGGGCTCCTATACCTCTCGATCCCAGTATGCCCGGCAGTCAGAAACCGAGACGCGTGCCCGCAAGCAGTTTGGGACCGGTGCTCACAAGAGTCCGTATTCAAAGCGTCGGGCCGGCGGTTCCGGCCTGAGCAAGGCGAGCACAGCGCAGGGCAAGCGCGGCGCATTCAGCAGTACGTATGGCAAGAAAGGTTATGGCGGCAGCGCCCGCGACAGTGGCTTCAGAACCTCCCGTGGCGCTTCGCGGGGCAAATAGGACGTGATGATGAGCGATTTTTTCAATTTGGATGCAGTGGATCTGTACACGTACCAAATCCTCGTGATCGATCTTGCCATTGCGGTGGTGATGATTTCCGCACTCCGTTTCCTCACGGGCCTCGTGGCGAATGTGGCGAGCGCCGAGGAATTGTCCAGCCGGGACAACTATGCCTTTGGTATCGCCATGGCGGGTGGAACCATATCCCTGGCGCTCATGTTGACCGGCGCGGTTTCCGGCACCGCCGGTGACACGTACATTGCCGAGTTGATCAGTGTCGGCTCGTACGGCGTGCTCGGGATGATTCTGATCAAGGTGGGGCGACTGGCCCAGGACAAGCTGGTCCTGCGCGGCATCCCGATCCAGCAGGAAATCAAAAACGGCAATGTAGCCGCTGGCATTGTTGACGCAGCGAGCACCGTCGCCATCGGTCTCGTCCTGAGAGCGGTCATGCTATGGGTCGAGAGTGATACCCTGTCCGGATTGCTGGTGGTATTGGCAGCATTTGTCATCACCCTGGTGGTATTGGGGCTTGTGACGACGTACCGGCAGCTTGTTTATGCCCGCCGCCATGGTGGCCAGAGTCTCCAGTCCGCTTATCAGGGCGGGAATGTCGCGCTCGCCATCCGTTACTTTGGCCACATTCTGGGTGTCGCCCTAGCGCTGACGGCGGCGTCGGGCGTCGTCGCTTACCAGGCCGACAACCTGCCACTTGCACTTGGCACCTGGTTTGGCGTGACCCTCATTTTCTCAAGCCTCGTGTCTCTCTTGTCAGTGATTGCAAGGCGCGTCATCCTCTTTGGGGTTGATGTTGTCGAGGAGGTCGATCGGCAGGAGAATATTGGCGTCGCGACCATCGAGGCCGCCATCTACATCTCGGTCGGGTTGTTCTTTACCGCACTCTTTGCCTGATTGCAGATTGGGATCAGATAGTGGGCGTTGCGCGCCTTTGCGCGGCGCGCGCTGAAGTGAGCGGCGCCGTCGCACGGGGTCCGGTGTGAGCACTGATCAGCCGGCTGACCAGCCGTCCGATCGGCCGATTGCTGTACCGGCGCCCGACCTCGGCTCGGCGGGCCCTGCGACCAAGCGAACGCGCTACGCCCTGCTTGCGAACGACTTCGTACTGATCGGCATCATGGGTGTTCTCGCTGCCTGCGGGCTCATCTATGAGTACCTGTTGTCGCACTACGCCGGGCGCGTCCTGGGCGCTGTTGAGTCCACGATCTATACCATGATCGGTCTGATGATCGTCAGCATGGGGTTCGGTGCGTTAGCAGCCAAGCTCATTCGCGATCCGTTCTCTGCATTCGCCATCCTTGAGGTTCTGATCGCGATCATTGGTGTCACCTGTGTGTTGACCATCGGCGGGCTGGTTGCGATCACACAGCTTCTGCCGACAATCATCGCCGACACATTCAATCTGCCGCCTGATCTGGTCCCGCGTGGTGGCTTGTTCTCCACCCTCGTGACGATCGCGCGGCTCAGCCCCTACGGCTTCGGGGTCTTGATTGGCTTTCTGATCGGCATGGAGATTCCGCTCATTGCGCGTGTGCGTGAGGCTGTCCATGGCCAGCACCTGCAGCACAACGTCGGCACGATCTACGGCGCTGATTACATTGGTGCCGGCGTGGGCGCGGCGTTGTGGGTCACCATCATGCTGTCGATTGATGTCACCCGGGCGGCAGTTCTGACCGCTGGGGCGAACGTGGCGGCTGGATTGCTGTTTCTTGCCTGGTACTGGCCGTCGATCAGGCATCGGACGTTGCTCGTTACGGGGCATGGTATTGCTGTGATGCTGGCCGCTACTATCTATGTTTATGGCAGCAACTGGACCCGGTCGATGACCGGCCTGCTGTACGAAGATGAGGTCATCTTCGACGATTCAACGCGCTACCAGCACATGACCGTGACGCGGCGCGCTCTCGCGGCAGATCGTCAACCGGTGTACAGCTTCTTCATTAACGGCCGGTTGCAGTTTGCGAGCCACGATGAACATATCTATCACACTATGTTGACCTATCCTGCGCTCGCGCTCGCGCCGCGGCGAGATGATGTATTGATCATCGGGGGCGGTGACGGCCTCGCGTTACGCGACGTTCTGGTCTGGGATGTTCAGAACGTTGTGTTGGTGGATCTCGATGATCAGATCGTGTCGTTTTTTCGTGATGGCGAGGGCGGGGTGTCGCTTGCGCACCTGAATAACCAGGCGTTTGATGATCCGAGAGTCGAACTGAGGTTCGCGGACGCGTTCGTGGAGGTCGACACGCTCCTCGCAGAGAAGCGTGTGTTCGACGTCATCATCATCGACCTGCCTGATCCAAGCCACCCGGATCTGAACAGATTGTACAGTGATCATTTCTACGGCCGTTTGTACCACTTGTTGTCTGCTCACGGGGTGATTGTGGTGCAGTCCACGTCGCCGTATCACGCCAAGCGCGCGTTCCTTAGCATCGGCAAGACGTTGGCGCACGCCGGGTTTGCCCACGTCGATCAGTATCGACAGAATATCCCGAGTTTCGGCGAGTGGGGTTTCAGCATAGCGACCCGTCAACCGGCGTCGGCCCGCCAGCAGATCGACCGTTGGCGAGCGTTGCCGCGTCCGGATCGTTGGCTGACACTGCCTGTGCTGCAGGCGGCGTTCGAGTTTCCAGGCAACTTCTACGAGGAAGCGCATACAGTGCGTCCCAACGTTCTGGGGAGTAATCTCGTCTATCAATATCATCACGAGGCCTGGCAGGAGGAACTCGGGCTGTATCGCGAGTGACCGGCCGTTAGGGGCCGGGAGAGATGTTAAGAAAAGAGCGAAAAAAGATGCTTGACATAATATGTCGAGGCCATAGACTTAACCCCATGACATATTATGTCGTGTTCCAAACAGGAGTGAGCGTTGAAAACCCAAGATCTGGCACTCAAGATTTCTGATATTACCAGCTTTGAAGGCTATACCTTTGATTGTCAGCCAATCCCCGGAGAAGTCGACGTACTACAGGTCACAGTGGGCGATTTTGAAGAGATTCCATCGTTCGTATCGGTGACAGACACGCAGATCCTCTGCATCACGTATTTGTTCACTGAAGCGGAAGTAAATCCCGCCTCACGCGCCGAGATGCTCGAAGAGATGCTCGAGCTGAATATTCCGATTCCGCTCAGTTCGTTCGCCAAGGTCGGGGACCGCTACGTCATCTTCGGCGCATTGGCCATCGGCTCGGCAGCTGAGGACATTTATCACGAGATCATCACGTTGAGCGAAAACGCCGTCGAAGCATTGTCGGCGCTGGAAGAATTTTTGAGTTGAACCGTCCCCGAAGGAGGAGATAGTCCATGAGCGTACTGAAGAAAATCATGACTGCATTTAGAGGTGGTGCCCGTGAAGTTGGCGAATTGATCGTCGACGCCAATGGCACGCGCATTTTTGAGCAGGAGATTCGCGATGCGGAGCAGCACTTGAACAAAGCCAAGCAAGATTTGACCGACGTGATGGCCAAGCAAATGCAGGCGTCGCGCAAGGTCGAGTCGCTGAAGAAAGAAGTCTCGGAGCATGAAGTGTTTGCGGGTCAGGCCCTTGACAAGGGCAACGAGGATCTGGCGCTTGAGATTGCTGAGAAGATAGCGACACTTGAGTCAGATCTCGCCGAACAGCAGCAGGTGCATGACACGTTCGCCAACCACGTGGCACGCCTCAAAGACCTGGTCAAGAAGACCGAGCGGCAGCTCAAGGAATACGAGCGCCAACTCTCGATGGTCAAGACGACCGAGAGTGTGCAGAAGGCGAGCGCGGCGATCACCGACAACTTTGCGTCGAGCAGTTCACGGATTCTGTCCGCCAAGGACTCGCTGGAGCGGATCAAGCAGCGCCAGCAAGACAACTTTGATCGCATGGAAGCGGCCCAGGAGCTGGCGGACGAAGAGTCTGACAAGAGTCTCACTGACAAGATGCGCTCAGCCGGCATCGGTGAGGAGTCGAATAACGCGGGCTCGGTGCTTGATCGGATCAAGTCCAGCCGCGGATCATGAAGTCATTCGTCAAGGGCCTCTTCGGACGCAAGTCCAAGGGGTCCCGGCGTCTTGAGCATCCACGTGACCTGATGCGTGGTGACATGATTGGTCTCAACGACAGCTTCGCCTTGCCACCGGAACTACGCGGCAAGCCGTTTCGGGTAGTGGGCGTCAACACCTACCAGTTCGAGCATGAGTTCGACACAAGCTTCACGCTCGAAAGTGATACCGATGAACGTATAGACCTCATCGTCGAGAATGACAGCGGGCTTGAACGGCTCGCGATCTCCATGACAATCGAAAGAGACGTCGTCGGGACCTTGTTCGACCTTGATGAGTTTGCAAAGGTCTTTGATGGGGATGAGCCCGCCGCGCTCGTCCTGTTACCCGGCGCAGGTTGTGAGCGTTGGGTCACCGATCGCTACCATCAGGTCGCGCAGGCCGAGCGCGGCTATTACTACGAAAAAGACTATCGGGCTACCCGCCCGCCAGGTGACGAGGGTGAAGGGGAACCGTTCGACTATTTCCAACTTGTCAGCGAAGGCGGCGAGCACGCGCTTGAGATTGAAGTGTTTGGCGACGGTGAGACTGAGGTCATTGTGACCATCTACCGGCCCGTCGATGACATTCACGACTTGTGGCCATCGGCGGAATGAACTCGGGACTTAGGTGTCCCTTTACGAACGGTCCGGCGGTGCGTTGTGACTGACCCAAAGTCTCCGAACACAGCGGATCGGTGGGAGAACGAGAAGAAGGCTGTACGTGCTGTGCAGGTCGCGTTCGACGTCGGTGACGAGGTCAACCAGCGGATTCGCCTCGAAGCTGCGGAGCAGGGCATCAATCCGCCCGACCGGGTTCGTCAGATCCTCGGTCTTCCCAGCAATCGGAAGCCCCAGCGGCCAAGACTGACGATCTCACTGACGGAAGAGGATTTCCGCCTGCTCGCGGAACGGTTTTCGGTTGACGTTGATGATCGCCTCAAAATCAGGCAAGTTGCGGCCGAGAGACTTATACGGCATTTGAACGAAGCCGGGGCTGACTAGCAAGTTCCGGTCCCAGAACTATGTTCTGGGGCGGGTACTGGCGAGCGGTGCAGGGATGCACCGCCATTCTCTGTAAGCCTCTTTACTGCAAGATCATGCGAGGTTTGCTTGCAAGCCGACTCCCAAAATTGTCAGGATGACAGTTTTGGGACAGGAACTAGCAAGCTGTTCGTAGATGATTCTGGATCGAGAATCAGGTTAACAGCCGTCGTGGTGGGTCGGGTGCCAGCGAACGACCGGGAAGACGGCAAAGGCTGCCATCATCAACGGCATCTCCGGGAGTCGGCAACGGCCGGGGTGTTCATCTCGTCGTCAGGTGCGGTTAGCCCCGAGGGTCTCGGTTATAAGGCATTTGGGCGCAGGCAACTGCCAGCAGGAGGCCCATGGTGACTGTACTGAAAGGAAGGGCTGTAACA
>Ga0114999_10001008_pt1 | contig 40345 bp, 38 predicted proteins | sample ArcticOcean_MG_C_3_FD_89820 | JGI IMG/M metagenome (GOLD analysis project Ga0114999, IMG submission 89820) | Marine microbial communities from western Arctic Ocean - ArcticOcean_MG_CB8_126 | ecosystem: Environmental > Aquatic > Marine > Oceanic | place: Arctic Ocean: Canada Basin | collected...
GGCAGTGGCAGTGGCAGTGGCGTTGCGGCGGCGCCACGCCCGGTGACTAAAGCACTCGTTAAACCGGTGCGCCAGATTGCCCTCAGCACCTCCGGCGCGTGCTGCAAATGGCCGTTCGGCCACCCCGGCGAGGAGGATTTTCGCTTTTGCGGCAGTCCGGCCCTGGTGAACAAGCCCTATTGCCCAGAACATTATCAAATCGCCTATCTGCCGGCGCGGGCGAGGGGCGAGCGCAAAGAGCCCCAGGCGCGGCCGCTGCCAAGACCTCAGCGTTCCGCAACAGCCGCCTAAAAAAATATTAGCGCAGCCCGGCTTGATCAATCAGTCGAGATCAGACCCCGTTCTTGGGTCCGATCAACTGTGTGATTTCTATATTCTTTGTTGAAATTACTGAATTTTCATATGTCGCGCGGTGACAAGACCCAATGCGTGCGCTCACTTCCGCGATGGGCTGACGGTTTCAGGCGGACGCTCCGATGATTCGCTTTTGTGGCGCGCCGCCAGGGCGCTCATACGACCGAGCCACATCATGCCATACATGTGAAAATCACCAATCAGGCTGAAAAGAGGATAAGTAAACGTCGCTGGGCGGTTTTTCTCGACAATGAAATGCCCAATCCAAGCAAACAAATAGCCACTGAAGAGCGCCGCCAAAAGCAGCCAGGGTTGCGGCAGCGCTGCCGCCGCGGCGATCAAGGCGAGCGCGCCCGACGTGCCGATGAAATGGAGCAGGCGTGTCGTCGGCCGGCTATGCTGGGTGACATAGATGGGCCAAAATTCGCGATAGGTTGTTATGCGTTGCTCGGCCATGCCGCACTGCCTAACTTCCCAGCTTCCCTAAGGTGGAGGTGGCGAAGTGCCACACTTCGCCTATAATGCCCAAAATTCTCATCGATGTAGAGTGATGGATGCGATCCACCAATTTAGCCCACCTATGTAGCGGGGTGGATTCGATCCGCTTGAACGAGGTTTTCAAAGGCTTTCACGGGATAGTCCATGGCTGCAATGACCACACCTATATGTGATTTCGGCAGGAAGGCGGTCGATTTCGAATTGCCAGGCGTTGACGGCAAGAGCCATAGCCTCGCCGATGTCAGCGGGGCGAACGGGACGCTGGTGATGTTTCTGTGCAATCACTGTCCGTTCGTCAAAGCAGTGATCGATCGTATTGTACAAGATGTATCGGAGCTTGCCGGGCTTGGCATCGGCGCCGTCGCAATCATGCCCAATGACGTGATTAGTCATCCCGCCGATTCATTTGAAAATATGAAGAAATTCGCGGACGCGCATGGTTTTACGTTTCCTTATTTGATCGACGAGAGTCAGTCGGTCGCGCGCGCCTATGACGCCGTGTGCACGCCCGATTTTTTTGGATTTGATGCCTCCCTGGGTCTGCAATATCGCGGCCGGCTGGATGAATCGCGGCTCGATCCGGTGGCAAATGCCCGGCGCGAGCTGTTCGAAGCGATGAAGAAAGTGGCCGAAAGCGGCGATGGGCCGAGGCAGCAGTTGCCGAGCATGGGATGTTCCATTAAATGGCGGGACGCCGCCTAGGCGCCCGAACGGCGCGCCTAGGCGCGAAATAGCCGGAGCGCCCTGGCGCGGCATAGAGAGAGGCACGACGTGGCCGATATTTTTCGCGAAGTCGATGAAGACATTCGCCATGAACGCTATCAAAAACTGTGGCGGCGGTATCGCTGGTGGATTCTGGGCTCTGTCGTCGCGCTGGTCGTGGCGGTGGCGGCATTTGTCTTCATCAGTGAGCAGAACGAGCGCCTGCGCCGCGCGGAGGGCAATCAATTTGCCGCCGCGCTAGCCGAACTTGAGGCCGGGCGGCCACGGAGCGCGGCGGTTGCGTTCAAAGCGCTTGCCGACAATACCGGATCAGGGTATCTGGCGTTGGCGCGCCTGCGGGCTGCGGACGCGTTGGTCGAGGCGGGTGACGTGATGGACGCGGTGGCAATTTATGATGAACTCGCGGCGGACAATCGCGCTGGCGTTCTGTATAGCGAGCTTGGTGCGCTGCTCGCCGCGGAGCGCCTGCTCGATCGCGCCTCGCCGGAAGAAATATTGCAGCGCTTGGCGCCTCTGGTGAACGGCGATGGGCCGTGGCGTCCGATGGCGGCAGAACTGACAGGCATCGCCCAAATCCGCGCCGGACGCAGTGATGCGGCGCGCGAGATTTTTGCCGATCTGCTCGACGATCCGGGCGCACCGAACGGCGTCCGCTCGCGCGCCCAGGAACTGCTCGCAAGTCTCGGTGGGCCGTTAGAGACGGTGACGCCAACGACGCCGCAAGACAGCGCCGCCGATTAACGATGATGCGCACGCCGCTCCGTTTATTTGCCATAATTCTCGCTGGTGCCGGGCTTAGCGCCTGCGACCTGCTGCCGGATTATTTTGGCGGCAATGAAGTGCCGCCGCTTCCCGGCCAGCGGCTTTCGGTGTTGGCGTTGGAAAGCACGATTGAGCCCGACCCCCGCATCGCCGATCTCGATGTTCGCTTGCCGCGCCCCTATGTCAATGAATCCTGGCCGCAAAGTGGCGGCTATCCTGACCATGCGATGCATCATTTAGCCGGTGGCGACCGGCTGGCGCCGTTCTGGCGTGTGAGTATCGGCGAGGGTTCGGGCGACGATGGCCGAATTTTAACGACACCGGTGGTGGCCGGGGGGCGTGTTTTTGCAATTGATGCGGTGGCAGAGATCAGCGCCTACGACGCCAATACCGGCGACCGTCTGTGGCACATCGATCCGCGCGTTGAGGGTGGCGAGGAGGACGGTTTCGGTGGCGGTCTTGCCGTAGCCAACGGCCGGCTGTTTGCGAGCACAGGCTTCGGTCATGTTCTGGCAATCGATCCCGCCAACGGCGCCGTCATATGGCGCCATGATCTCGGAATCCCGATGCGCGCCGCGCCGATCGTCGCGGGCAAGCGCGTTTTCGCCATCACCTATGACAATCAATTGTGGGTGCTCTCGGCCGAAGACGGCGCCGTGCAGTGGAGCCATGCCGGTATCTCAGAGACGGCGGGCCTGTTGGGCGCGGCGGCGCCGGCGGTCGATGGCGATATCGTCATCGCACCGTATTCGTCGGGCGAATTACTGGCCCTCAGGGTAGAAAACGGCCGCACGGCCTGGTCCGATTCACTCGGCGCGCAGCGCCCCGGCACCGGTAGTCTCTCTGCCCTCAACGATATCAACGGCTCGCCGGTTATTGACCGGGGTGTGGCATACGCGATCAGTCATGGCGGACGTTTCGTGGCCATCGATGTGCGCACCGGAAACCGCGTTTGGGAACAAGATATCGCCGGGTTGAATACCCCCTGGGTGGCCGGTGAATTTATTTTCGTGGTGACCGTTGATGGCGATGTGGTCTGTCTCGCGCGGCGCAATGGCCGCGTGCGCTGGGTGCAATCCCTACCACGGTACGAGGACGCCGAAAGCCGTGACGAACCGGTGTTCTGGAACGGCCCGCTGTTGTTGAGCGACCGCCTGATTGTGCTTGGTTCGAACGGCGATGCCGTGGCCATCTCGCCCTATTCGGGCCGTCTTCTGGGGCGAATGGAAATGCCACATGGTGTGCGCGTCGCACCGATTGCGGCCAATGGCACGCTCTATGTTCTGACCGATGATGGCAACCTGATCGCGCTGCGCTGAAGCAGGGCGCGGAACATGTCGTTTAGAGTCGCAATCGTGGGCCGGCCCAATGTCGGCAAATCCACCCTGTTCAACCGCCTGGTCGGACGGCGTCTTGCCATCGTCGCCGAAACGCCGGGCGTGACCCGGGACCGGCGTGAGGGCGAAGGGCGCATCGGCCCGCTGCGTTTCCACGTGACCGACACCGCCGGGCTGGAAGAAGCGACCGCCGACAGCCTTGGTGCGCGCATGATGGATCAGACACAGCGCGCCTTGTCCGAGGCCGATGTCGCCCTCCTTGTGGTCGACGGGCGCGCCGGCATAACGGCAGCAGACGAGCATTTCGCAGCTGTGCTCAGGCGCGCTGAGACGCCGGTTATCCTTGTCGTCAACAAATGCGAAGGGCCTGCGGCAAGCAGCGGTATAGCCGAATCTTATGGCCTCGGATTGGGTGAGCCGGTGACCCTTTCGGCGGAGCACAACGAAGGTATAAACGCACTCTACGAAGTATTGGCCGATTTTGAAGCGCGGCTTGGTGAAGCGGCATGGCAAGATGAAGATGCCAGCGGCGCGAGTGCGCCCGCAACCGCGGTCGACGATCGAAAGCTGCGTCTCGCCATCGTCGGGCGGCCCAATGTGGGAAAATCCACGCTGGTCAACCGCTTGGTAGGCGACGAGCGCGTAATAACCGGACCTGAGGCCGGAATCACACGTGATTCGGTGGCGGTCGAATGGTCGTTCAAAGGGCGCGCCATCGAACTGGTTGACACGGCGGGACTGCGCCGGCGCTCGCGGGTCCACGAGAATCTGGAGAAACTTTCGTCGGAGGACACGCTCGCCTCGCTTGGCCGCGCCGCAGTGGTGGTGCTGTTGTTCGATGCCACGGAGCCGCCGGCCAAACAAGATCTCGGCATCGGCAATAGATTAGCGGAGGAAGGCCGAGCGCCGGTGATAGTGCTTAACAAATGGGATTTGGTGGAATCACCGCAGGGCGTGATGCAGGACATGATTGGCCGTCTTGAGGACAGTTTGCCGCAGTTGCGCGGCGTGCCTTTGGTGACCTGTTCGGCGCTTACGGGGCGGGGCTGCGACAAACTCATGCCGGCCGTGCTCGATATCTATGCCAAATGGAACACTCGGGTTTCGACCGCCGCCCTGAACCGCTGGCTGCAGGACGCGACGGAGAGCCATCCGCCGCCACTCGCCGCCGGGCGGCGCGTCAAGCTGCGCTACATCACCCAGGTCAAGGCGCGTCCGCCGACCTTCGCTGCCTTCGTCAGCCGGCCCACGGCACTGCCCGATTCCTACCATCGTTATTTGGTAAATTCGTTGCGCGCGCGCTTCGATCTCGGCGGCATACCGATCCGGCTGTTTCTGCGGAAGGGGAAGAATCCCTACGTTAAGAACTGACGGCGACGCCAAGTTGGTCACGGGCGGTGACAAGCCCTTCCTCCCCGCTGGGGTGGAAGGGCCTATTCGGTCAGACAAATGCTTTGACGCCAGATTCGCCAAAGCTGGTTTCCGCCAACTCAACAAACCGCTCTGTAATCTCCTCTGGCGCGCTTAACGATTTCGGGTCTTCGCCGGGGAAGGCTTCGGCGCGCATGTTGGTGGCGGCGGCGCCGGGGTCGATGATGTTGACCTTGAGGTTGGTGCGCTTCAGTTCCGCGGCGTAGGTGCGCACCAGGGCTTCGAGAGCCGCCTTGCTTGCCGTATAGGCGCCCCAATAGGCCGGCGGCGTGCCTTCGGTGACGCCGGAGGTGACGAACATCGCGCGGCCGGCGTCGGAGAGCCTCAGCAACGGGTCGAGGCTGCGGATCAGGCGCCAGTTGGCGGTGAGATTGAGCGCGATAACATCTTCCCAGACATCGGGCGGATAATGGCCGACCGGGCGCAGGCCGCCCAGCATCGCGGCATTGCCAACGAGAATATCAAGACGCCCAAAACGCTCATGCAGGGCGGCGCCCAACTGGTCGACCAGCTCGCCTTGGCAGATATCGAGCGGCACCAGCATGGCGGGCTCGCCGCCGGCGCTGCGGACTTCGTCATCTGCTTCTTCGAGACCGCCGGGGGTGCGAGCGACGAGAATCAAACGCGCGCCTTCGGCGGCGAAACGCCGCGCCACGGCCCGGCCGATGCCGCGCGAAGCGCCGGTCACCAAGGCGATCCGGCCGTCCAAGCGCTTGTCGGTCATGAACTGTTTTCGGTGAGCAGGGAGAGTTGCGCGGGCAGGCCGCCGCCGTCGCGGTCGGATAGGGCGATGGGATAATCGCCGGTAAAGCAGGCATCACAATATTGCGGCGCGTCGGGGTTACGGCGGCCCTTTCCCATGGCCCGGTAGAGGCCGTCGATGGTGACAAATGCGAGGCTGTCGACGCCGATCAGTTTGGCCATCTGGGCGGTGTCGTTGTTTGCAGCGAGGAGTGCGTCGCGCTCCGGCGTATCGACGCCATAAAAGCAGGAATGCATCGTCGGCGGACTGGCGATGCGCATATGCACTTCCGTGGCGCCGGCACTCCTGACCATCTCGACGATTTTGGTCGAGGTGGTGCCGCGCACGATGCTGTCATCGACCAGCACGATGCGCTTGTTTTCGAGTAAGCGACGATTGGCATTGTGCTTGAGCTTGACGCCTAAATGGCGAATTTGGTCAGTCGGTTCGATAAAGGTGCGCCCGACATAATGGTTGCGGATAATGCCAAGCTCGAACGGCAGGCCGGCCTCAGCGGCATAGCCGATCGCCGCCGGGACGCCCGAATCGGGCACCGGCACCACGAGCTGCGCGTTGCAGGGTGCTTCCCGGGCAAGTTCGGCGCCGATCGCCTTGCGCGCCTCATAGACGCTTTGGCTCTGCACCAGACTATCGGGCCGGGCAAAATAGATATATTCGAACACGCAAAAGCGCTCGGGCGCGCTTTGAAAGGGCTTGAAGCTGGTCACGACGCCGTCCTGCACCAACACCATTTCGCCGGGCTCGATATCGCGCACCAAATCGGCGCCGATAATATCGAGGGCGACCGTTTCCGAGGTCAGAACATAGGCATCTTCCAAGCGGCCAAGGACGAGCGGGCGGACGCCGTGCGGATCGCGCACGCCGATCATGGCATGCTCGGTCAACGCGACCAGGGAATAGGCGCCCTCGACCTGGCGCAAGGCATCGACAAGCCGGTCGGTGACGCTCTCGCTCTTGCTCTGCGCCATAAGGTGAATAATGACCTCGGTATCGGAGGTCGAGCGGAAGATGCTGCCGTTCTGCACCAGTTCGGTATGGAGCGCCACCGCATTGGTCAAATTGCCATTATGGGCAATGCTCAAGCCACCGAAGGCGAGATCGGCGAACAGTGGTTGGATATTTCGGAATTCAGGCCGCCCAGTGGTCGAATAGCGGTTATGGCCAATCGCTGCGGGGCCCTTTAATTCGGCGATCACCTCGGCCTTGCCAAAATTATCGCCGACTCGGCCGAGGCCATAATGCGAATAGAATTGTTCACCTGTGGTGCTGACGATGCCCGCCGATTCCTGACCGCGATGCTGCAGCGCATGGAGGCCGAGCGCGGTATGTGCCGCCGCGTCGGGATGGCCGAGGATGCCGAAGACACCGCATTCCTCGTGCAGTTTGTCGTCATCGAAGGGGTTTGTACCGAGAGGCATGATCGTTTGCGTCATGATAAGCGCCGCTACTCCTCGACAGAGTTGGAGAGACCATCCAACTGTTTACGCTGGGTTTCGTCATAACCGTCGCGCGTCTCACCGTCGTCGCTGTCTTTGGGTGTCGGCTCGGAGAGCGCGCGCAGGCTTCTTTCCGCATCCTGCAATTTCTTTAGGTTCTGCTTGGTGTCCGCCGCCGATTTTTCCGCTTGGCTGCGCAATTCCTCCGGGGCAATTTCGCGGATAATCTGCGCTCCCATTTGGATATAAGGCATGGACTTCGCTTCCTCCACCCAGGGCGGCCGATCCTCAGGAGCCTTCACCGCCCAGACAAACAGCATATAGGCCAGACAGACAAGAACGGCGCCGCGTAGAAGGCCAAATATGAAACCGATCGAACGGTCGAGTGCGCCCATGCGGCTGCGCTGCACATAGCCCGAGATGATTTGATTCACAATGGTAAAAAGTATCAGCGCGATGAGGAACAGCACCAGCGCGGTCCCGGCGTCGGCCAGGGTCTCGCCAAGATCGAGATCCGGCCAATTGTCGGCAACCCATTGACGCGGATAGGGCCGCACATGGGCGAAGGCGAAAACCGCCACCAAGGCGGCGCCGACCCATGCGCTGACACCCAATACCTCGCGCACGGCGCCGCGCGAGAAAGCCAGCAGCGCCGAAATTAGCATCACCAAAGCGACCAGAATATCGACCGGGTTAACGGGGAATCCTTCCATCGCCCTCAGGCCTCTCTTTCGCCCACCGCCCGTGCCGGCGACAAGAGATCGAGCACGTCGCCCACCCGGTTGATTTCCTGGAGCGAAATATCGGCGACGCCGGCCTCGGCCTTATCCTTGTCGCTCCCCGAAGCCCTGGAGGCGGGCCGAGGTACGATGGCGTGGGTGAAGCCGAGCTTGGCGGCTTCCTTAAGACGCGCCGCCGCCTGCGCCACCGGGCGGACTTCGCCCGACAGGCCGATTTCGCCGAATACCACGGTGCCCTCGCGCACCGGCCGGTCGGCATAAGACGACACAATTGCCGCCGCCACGGCGAGATCCGCGGCCGGCTCGGCGATTCGTAACCCGCCGGCAACATTGAGAAAAACGTCGCTGCTGCCGAGCGAAAGACCGGCCCGCGCTTCCAACACGGCGAGCACCATGGCGAGACGGCCGGAATCCCAACCAACCACAGTGCGGCGCGGTGAGCCGGGCGGCCCGGGGGCGACCAACGCCTGAATTTCCACCAGCACCGGGCGCGTGCCCTCGATACCGGCGAACACGGCGGCGCCGGAGACCGGCCCGCGTTCAGGATTGAGAAACAGCGTCGAGGGGTTCGGCACTTGGGTCAGGCCGGCGCCGGTCATTTCGAAAACGCCGATCTCGTCGGTCGGGCCAAAGCGGTTTTTGACGGCGCGGACGATACGGAATTGATGGCCGCGCTCGCCCTCAAAATAAAGCACCGCATCGACCATATGTTCGAGCACCCGCGGGCCGGCGATCTGGCCGTCTTTGGTGACATGGCCGACGACCAGCAGCACCGAGCCCGAGCGCTTGGCGTGGCGGATTAATTCCTGAGCCGCACCGCGCACCTGCGAGACGGTACCGGGCGCCGAATCGAGGGTATCGAGATACATTGTTTGGATCGAATCGACGACGATGATATCGGGCGGCGCCGCGCTCTCTAGGCTGGTCAGGATATCACGCACACTGGTCGCCGCGGCCAATTGCACCGGCGCATCGCTGAGGCCGAGGCGGGCCGCGCGCAGGCGAATCTGCTCGATCCCTTCTTCGCCGGAAATATAGGCGCAGCGCAGGCCATTTGCCGCCAGCGCACCGGCGGCTTGGAGGAGAAGGGTGGATTTGCCAATTCCCGGATCGCCTGCCAACAGGACACTCGAGCCGGCCACCAGGCCGCCGCCGACCACCCGGTCAAGTTCCGCTATGCCGCTAGCGTGGCGCGCCACCTCGCCATGCTCGTCGGCGAGATTAACGAAAGTGATCTCGCGCCCTTTGCCCTTGCCGAGGCCTTTGGGCGCCGCCTCGCGTGAGATTTCCTCGGCAATGCTGTTCCAGGCGCCGCACGCATCGCACTTACCCGCCCAGCGCGGCCGGCTCGCGCCACAGGATTGACAAACAAATTTCGGATCAGTGCGCGCCAACGAATCTCCACCTAAACCTATTGTTGCGCGTATAGCGACTGAAGAGGCCATGCGCGTGCCACAAGCGGCGAACTTGCATCTGTCTCGGTCCTTCGGTGTGGCTGGCGACAAAATGCTCGGCATATGCGTTGCCGCTGTCGTCAATCTCGCCCATCGCACCGCTCCAGATCTTCTCGTCGTCGAATATCCTGCCGATTCGATCCGTAATTTTACGCGCACTAGCTATGTCGTGGGTAATGGAAATCACTGTCATGCCCGGCGATGCACCATGTCCAGCCCTGAAGGACGCTTGCCGCCTCGAACCCGGTGTCCGTCAGCCGAACGGTTTCCACAATAAAATCAACCTTGGCAGCAACGTGAGGGCCGCCAAAAGGGCGATAAACATTGCCGCCGCGATTAATACACCAAAATAAACAGTCGGGGTGAAATTGGAAAACACCAAGATCGAGAAACCAATAATGATGGTCATAGTCGTGTAGAACACCGCTTTGCCGATATTGGAATGGCAAATTCGCATGGTCTCCACATAGTTTTGCGTACGTGCGTACTCTTCCCTAAAGCGATAAATGTAGTGAATGCCATTATCCACAGCGATACCGATGGTGATGGCGGCGATGGTGATGGTCATCATGTCCATGGGGATTTTCGCCCATCCCATAACGCCCAAAACCACCGCGGCGCCAAGCACGTTCGGCAGAATGCCGATCACCGCCAAGGGGATTGAGCGGAACAACAAGAGAAACATGATCGCGATACCGAGCAAGACGACGCCGATGGTCTTGATTTGCGAGGAGAACAAACTCTGCAACATGTTGTTGTAGAGTACCAACAAGCCGCTCACCGTCACGTTCTCTTCCGCGAATTCGAGCTTCTCGACCAAATCGCGGCGTACTGTTTCGAGCAACTCCTTGCGCCGTATGTCCGGTTTTGAATCCAGCACGCGCGCCAGGAGGCGTGCCTCGTTGTGATCGATGGAAACAAATGGGTCGATCATCGCTTCCCTTACCGAGAGAGGAATCTTGGTATAGAGAAGCGCCAGCATTATCCCGTCCAGCTCTTCTTCGAGGACGCCTTCCGCCACCCGCACCCCCGATGCGAGCGACAGCACTTTGCCGATTTCGGGCAGTCCATCGAGATAGTCATGTACCTCTTTGATGCGCCGGACCTTGTCACGGGTAAACCAATATTCCGGCGCGGCTGCGAGTGATTTCGCGTATTCGAGCTCCAATTCGATCTCGTACTCAGTTAACCCTTCAAGGTCCTCGGGCGTTAAGGTATCTTCCGTGTATTCGGGAAAGTTGATTAGGACTTCGAGCGGCGTGGTGCCGCCGAGTTCCTCGTCGATAAGCTTGAGACCCTTATAAATTTCCGTGTTGGCGCTGAAATAATTAATGAAACTGTTCTCGACCCGCAACTGGCTGATTCCCACCGCGCTCACGGCGGTCACGATGACTGCCAGCAGCAGAATCTTATTGCCGTGAGTCTCGGTCAGACGGGCGAGATATGCCGGCAAAAGAAACCGGTCTCTGCCGGCGGCGGGTTTGGATTTGGTTTTCCCCATCACGATGAGCAATGTCGGGAACAGCAGGAATGAGGTGGCAAATGTCACCGCCAGCCCAGCGCTCATCATCCAGCCGAAGTCGATCACCGGCTTGATGTCGCTCACCACGAGGGAACCGAAACCGATAACGGTCGTGAGCGCGGTATAGAGGCAAGGTTTCACCATTTTATGGGTGGTCATTCTCACCAGCGCCAGTTGATCGTCATCGGGGTAATCCCGATGGAGCTGCAGGTAGCGCACGATCAAATGAATGTTCATCGATATGGTAATGATCAGCATGAGGGCGAGAAAATTGGACGAGATGATGGTGACGTTCCAGCCGCTCACACCCAAGACGCCCACCATGACCAGGCCGGCGTAAAAGCAGCTCAGCAGCGGCAGCACGATCCAGCGCAAATTGCGGAAGATGGCGGCGAGCACAATGATGAGAAACGCCAAGACCCCGCCACCGAAGACTGTCAGGTCGTTCCGCACGAATGTCACCATATCGTCGGTAATCATCGGCACGCCGCCGAGATACAAAACGCCATGCTCACTGTAGCGCCCGAGAATCTCTCTAATTTGCGCGATCTCGAGGTGGCGCTGAGCATTTAACGCTTCTTGGGCCTGATCATATTCGTTTTCCACCCGTTCCAGGGTTTGCGTTTCCTCCGCCGAAAGACTGGTGGTTCGCCGTTTGGCCCGGAGCTGGTTTCGAGATTTTGACAAGTTGTCGTAATTCTCATCCTGGACCAGCGACAACAGCACCGCGGTGGTTTGTCCATCGGCGCTGATAATGAGCTCGCTGTAGATCGGACTGTTGATCAACTCGTCTTTGGCCCGCTCCCGGTCGATATCGGGTTTTTCCAGGCTCGGGATGTCGTAGATCATTTCCGTGAAAGGTTTGTCCGAGGTTTTCAACAGCGGCGCATCGAGTATCGTCAACACCGTCTCCACGCTGGCGACTTGCTTGAGTTCTTCACGGAGTTGCTTCAAAGGCTCTAAGGCTTGGTCCGAGAACAGATCCTTTTCAGGCGAGTAGGTTACGACGAGCAGGTCGCCGCTCGGATAGCGCTCGTGGATTTTGCGGAATTCAATGAGGTCGGCGTCGTCTTCCAACAATAATGAGTCTGCCGAGGCGTCCAACTTGAAGTCTTTTGTGTAATAGCCGAAGAAAACCAATATCGAGAGCAGCGCGACCAGAACGAGCTTAGGATGGCGAAGCACAGTGGCGTCATAGATTTGGGCGATGCCGGTCGTCATGGGGCGCCTACTCGCTCACGTCCGTTCTCGATATATGCGCGGCGGTAGCGCCGGCCGAGCGACGTCAAGATTTCATAGCCGATGGTGCCTGCTTCGGCGGCAAGCGAATCGACGGGGTGGGGGCCGCCGATCAAATCGACTGGTGTCCCAGGTTGGGCATGTTCTGGCGGTATTTCGGTGACATCGAGCGTAATCATATCCATTGAAACGCGTCCGACAACCGGCGCCGGGACGCCTTCGATATAGCCACAAGCCTGATTTGTGGCCTGGTTGCTGGCGCTTCGCAAATATCCATCGGCATAGCCCACGGGCACGGTCGCAATCTGCGACGGCCGCGTCACATAGTGCGAGGCACCGTAGCCAACGCTCCGAGGCGGGTCAACATGGCGCACCTGCAGAATTTTCCCTTGTAGACGAACGACTTCCGACATTGGATTGGTTTTTTTGGGGGTCGGGTTCAGGCCGTAAAGCGCGGCCCCGGGGCGGCTCAAATCGAAGTGAAACTCGGGGCCGAGAAATATGCCGGAGGAGTTGGCAAGGCTCGATTCGGCAGCTCCCAATACCGGCGCGAGAGATCCCAGCGCCGCCTTGAATTCACTCAGTTGCGCCTCATTCATCGGGTGTTCGGGCTGCTCAGCGCATGCCAGATGGCTCATTACAAAGGCGATATCGAGGCCGGCCAGACGCTCCGGTTCCGCCACCAGGCGCGCTACTTCCTCAGGCGGCAGGCCGAGGCGCGACATGCCGGTATCGATCTGCAAAATAGGGTTTTCCGCTGCGCCTCGACTTGTATGGGTGTGCCAGAGCTCGATTTGGCCGAGATCGGTGAGAAGCGGCGTGAGGCGATGGCGAGAAAAGTCCTCCGCCTCGCCCGGTTGGGGGCCGAAAAAAACAGAAATCCGGCAGTCCGGCAGGAGGGCGCGCAATTCGATGCCCTCGTCGAGCGAGGCGGTGAAGAATTCGCGGCACCCCGCGTTATGGAGAGCCGGCGCCACCGCTGCCAGCCCCAGTCCATAAGCATCCGCTTTGACCACCGCGCCGGTGTGTGCGCCAGCTTTGAGGCGTGCAGCGAGGGCGCGCCAGTTGGCTGCGATGGCGTCGAGGTCGATGCTGAGCTGGGCGCTCGCAAAGGCGTTCGGCGGCATTTAGTGGATAAAATCTAACATATGGTGCCCGTACGTTCCCCTGTCCACGAGGCTCAGAACGGCGCGTCGTCGGCAGTCTGACTATGCGCGCGGTCGTAATCGCCGAAGCGGGTGAGATACTCATTGAAGTACATATCGACCTTGCCGATCGGGCCGTGGCGCTGCTTGGCGACGATCACTTCGGCCAGATTATGGACGCGCTCCATGCGTTCCATCCATTCGGCATGTTCGGCTGTGCCGTCTTCGGGCTGCTTGCGGGCGAGATAATATTGCTCGCGGTAGATAAACATCACGACATCCGAGTCCTGTTCGATCGATCCCGATTCCCTGAGATCCGAAAGTTGCGGCCGCTTATCGTCTCGCTGTTCCACGGCCCGTGACAATTGCGAAAGCGCCAGCACAGGCACGTTCAGTTCCTTGGCCAACGCCTTCAGCCCCTGGGTGATCTCGGAGACTTCCTGTACCCGATTGTTAAGACGCATGCTGCTGCCCGGGCGCATGAGCTGGAGATAATCGATGACTACCAGGGAAAGGCCGTGCTGGCGTTTGAGACGGCGCGCGCGAGCGCGCAGGCCGGCAACGGTGAGCGCCGGCGTATCGTCGATATACAACGGCAGGCTTTCGATTTCCTGGCTGGCGCGCACGACTCTACTGAATTCGGTGTCGCTTAATTCGCCGCGGCGCAGCTTTTCCGAGGAAATTTCCGAGCGTTCGGCCAGAATTCGGGTCGCCAACTGCTCGGATGACATTTCCAGCGAGAAGAAGCCTACTTTGGCGCCATGCTCGGCCACGATGTCGCCCTGATCATCTTTTTCCTGCTTGTAGGCGCGCGCCGCATTGAAGGCGATGTTGGTGGCGAGGGCGGTTTTGCCCATGCCCGGACGGCCGGCGAGAATAATCAGATCTGACGTATGCAGGCCGCCCAGCAGCTTATCCATATCTATGAAGCCGGTGGAAGTGCCGGACAGATTGCCGTCGCGCTTGCACGCCTGGGTGATCATGTCGAGGGCGATGCGGAGCGGCCCATCGAAGGAACGGAAACCGCCCTCGGCGCCACCTTCTTCCGCTAATTTGAACAGTTTATGCTCGGAATTCTCAATCTGGGCGGTGGCGCTTTCATCGAGCGAGGCGTCATAGGCCTCATTGACCATCTCTTCGCCGATGCCGATCAATTCGCGCCGCATCGCCAGGTCATATATGGCGAGGCCGTAATGCTCAGCATTGATGATCGTTACCGCCGAGCCGGCCAACCGGGCGAGATATTGCGCGCCGCCGACGTCGGACAGCGAATCGTCATTGTCAAAATAATGCTTGAGGGTCACCGGGCTGGCGATTTGTCCGCGCTCAATCATTTTGAGGATGGCTTCGAAGATACGGCCATGTACGGGCAGATAAAAATGTGGCGGCTCGAGGAAGGTCGCCACCTGATTGAGTGCTTCGTTATTGATCAGGATGGCGCCTAAGAGCGCTTGTTCGGCTTCGAGATTGTGCGGCAGGGTGCGATAGGTCGGAAGCTGTCCATCGACTTCCTGAATGCTGTTTATCGCGCTTCCTGTTGCCATCAGTCCTTATACATCAAAGCAAGGCAGCTTCGATACAGCCGCGCTGCCCGGCGGGCAAAAATTACCTGTAAAAGATTGCGGTAATTATGGGGATAACTCGCGGCGGCTGGGTGCTCAGACCGGATTCGCGCGCTTCCAATCAGATAAATAATCTCGCGTGAGCGGCGCGGCATCCTGTTGGCGGGCGATCTGAATTTGCGCGATCATGTGATCCTGGCGGCGGAAGGCGGTTTCCGCCCCGGCCAGATAAAACTCCCACATGCGGCAGAAGCGCTCGTCATAAATCGCTTTCACCTTGTCGCGGTTGGCGCGGAAGTTTAACGACCAGTGCCTGAGCGTCTCGGCATAGTGGAGACGGAGTATTTCCACATCGAGCACCTGCAGGCCGGTCGGTTCAATCGCCGCGAATATTTCCGACAGAGAGGGCGTGTAGCCGCCCGGAAAGATATATTTGCGCAGCCATGGATTGGTGACGCTGGGCCCGTCCCAGCGGGCGATGGTATGCACTACCGCGACCCCATCTTCGGCGAGCAGGGATTTCAATTTGTTGAAGAATCGCGTGTAGTACTTGACGCCGACATGCTCGAACATGCCGACTGAAACGATGCGGTCATAGACACCGGTTTCTAGGCGGTAGTCGCGCAAATCGAAGCGCACATGATCGGCGATACCGAGTTTTTTCACCCGTTCCGTGGCGAAGGCCTGCTGCTCGGTGGAGAGCGTCAGGCCGGTCACTTGGGCGCCTGTCACCTGATGCAGATAAATGCCAAGCCCGCCCCAACCTGAGCCGATATCAAGCGTCTTTAGGCCGGAACGGTCGAGCACAAGCTTTGACGCGAGGTGATGCTTTTTCGCCAATTGTGCCTGTTCCAGGCTGTCGTTCGGGTTCTGAAAATAGGCGCAGGAATATTGCCGGTCGCTATCGAGGAATAGATCAAACAATTCGTCCGAGAGGTCGTAATGATGCGCCACATTCTTGCGCGCCCTGCCCACCGGATTATGCTGCTGAATCGGCCGCACAAAGGGCGTCAGCCAGTTGCGGAACTTGATGACCTTGGTTGCTTCCAGCTTGTTGAGGTTGGCGCCCATCAGATCGATAAGATCGATGATCCGGCCGCCATCCTCGACGGTCAACGTACCGTCCATATAGCCTTCGCCCACCGCCAGACGTGGGTTCCAGAAAAGTTTGTAGTGGAGTGATGTATCGTGCAACCGGACCGTGACCTTTGGTCCCGGCGTGCCGCCATATTCATGCAGCTTGCCGCGCCCATCGATGATGCGAAGTGTGCCCCAGCTCATCAATGCTTTAAAGAGTACCCCGCAGAGCATGATGTTGCTTCCGGCTTTGGGCTCAGTCTTTGGTTGTATCCGCCTGTTCGGCGGTGACGTCGCCCACTTCATTTTTAGGGGACGCATCTGAGGGCGCATCTGAACTGGGCTGTGGTGCGTCATCAGCCGCCGAAGATTCTTCGGCTTCGGTCATGACCTGCAATTCCTTTTCCGGCTCCTCGAACACAGCCGCTGCTGCCGCGGCGATTTCCGCCCGTTCGTCTAGCGCGTCCTGTTCATGCGCCGGTAAAATGGAGCCGCCCTTAGCCTGGGTTTCGGCCTCGTCCGTCGAGCGCGCGATGTTGGCCTTGACCGTGACGATCACCTCTGGGTGGATTGCGACGCGAACTTCGAAAATTCCGAGCGTTTTGATGGGTCTATCCAGGCGTACTTGCTGGCGCTTTATGTCGACGCCGGTGGCGATAATGGCGTCGGCGATGTCGCGCGCCGTCACGGAGCCATAGAGCTGCAATGTGTCACTGGCCTGACGGATGAGGACGAAATCTTTGCCCTCGATCTGCTCGGCGCCGGAACGCGCAGTGTCGCGGCGCTCATCGTTGATCTTCTCGAGTGCGTCGCGCTCGCGCTCGAAACGTTCCTGGTTGGCTTCTGTCGCGCGCAGGGCCTTTTTCTGCGGCAACAGAAAGTTTCGGGCATAGCCATCCTTGACGCGGACTGTTTCGCCCAGACCGCCAAGTCTCTCGATACGCTCGAGCAAGATAATTTCCATGGCTAACGACTCCTCGATGGGCACGTTCCGCGAATTCGGACGATCGGTCCGATCCGGCGGTTATTATTTTACGACGTAAGGTAAGAGCGCTAAATGCCGAGCCCGCTTGATAGCGCGGGCCAATTCGCGCTGCTTCTTGATGGATACGGCAGTAATGCGGCTGGGCACAATCTTACCGCGCTCGGACAGGAAGCGGGACAGCATCTTGGTGTCTTTATAATCGATCTTCGGCGCGTTTGCCCCACTGAATGGGCAGGATTTGCGCCGGCGAAAAAACGGCCTGCGGGGAAATGCCCCTGAAGGTACGTCTCCGCCACCTTCACGCGGAGCGCCCCGCCCGGCGAACCGGTCTGAGTCACCGCCGCGCGGCCCGCCGCGTCCGCCTGACATATCAGTCATTGATCAACTCCGCTCTGAACTCATTCTGGGGCCGTCTCAGCGACGGTCTCGGTCTTGGTTTCGCTCTCGGTCTTTGTCTCGGTCTCCACTGCTGCAACGCTGTCTGCGGCAGCGTCCGCCGGTTTGTCCGTTGGTTTGTTCACTGGTTTGTCCGTGGCGCTAGCTGCGGCCGCAGGAGCGGGCTTACCCGCTTGTCCCTCAGGCCGACCTCCGCCTCCGCCGCGCTCGTCATCGCGGCTGCGATATTCGCCCCTGCCGCGGGTATCGCGAGATCCCTTTGACTGCATGACTGATGACGGCTCCGGGTCAAGCACATCCACTTTGATCGTCAAATAGCGCATCACATCTTCATTGATGCGCATGTTGCGTTCCATTTCCGCGATTGCTTCCGCTGGCGCATCTATCTGCATGTGCAAATAATGGCCCTTGCGGTTTTTCTTGATCCGGTAAGTTAGGCTGCGCAGGCCCCAATATTCGGTCTTCGGCACCGCGCCGCCATTGTCGCGAACAATGGCCTGAAATTGCTCGGACAGGCCCTCGACCTGTTGTCCCGATATATCGGGGCGCGCGATTAACGTGCTCTCATAGAGCGGCATGTCGAGGCTTCTCCTACATTTCGTATACAGTTGTCACGTTTTGCGGATCAGACGGCACCTAATCTGGGCGCGTCCAATACACGAAAACCGCCACAAACAGTTTGTTCGCAGCGCTGCTGAGGCGCCGCACTATACAGGATTGCTTCCGCCGTGCAAGGGCGCTTGACAGGGCGTCGAGTGCAGTCAACTTTGGCTCGCCCGACGAATTGATCGGGAGAACAAAACAGGGAAAATTGCAGGACGTGCAGCGAGCATTCGTGTTTCCCGGACAGGGGTCGCAAAAGGTCGGGATGGGGAAGGATCTGGCGCTGGCATTCGCCGCCGCGCGAGAAGTGTTCGAGGAAGTGGACGAAGCCCTGGGTGAGCAACTCTCGGCTACGATATTCAACGGCCCCGATGAGGAGTTGCGACTGACGCGGAACACCCAGCCGGCATTGATGGCGATGTCGATGGCGGTGATCCGGGTTATTGAGCACGAAAGCGGGCAAAAAATCGGTTCGCTGGCCGCTGCTATGGCTGGACACTCCCTCGGCGAATATTCTGCTCTGGCTGCGGCTGGCGCAATTTCCCTTGAAGATACCGCACGCCTCCTGCGCTTGCGGGGAGATGCCATGCAGCGCGCAGTGCCGGTGGGCCAAGGTGCGATGACGGCGCTGTTAGGCGCCGATTTGGCCGTGGCCGAAGAAATCGCCACAGAGGCAGCAGAATCCGCGGGCGACCCAGCCTCGGCTGAGGTGTGCACGCTTGCCAATGACAACGCGCCAGGGCAGCTCGTGCTCAGTGGCAGCAAGGCGGCCATCGACCGAGCCGTAGCGCTGGCCGGCGAGAAAGGCGTGCGCAAGGCGGTTCTCCTGCCGGTCAGTGCTCCGTTTCACTGCCCGCTGATGGCGCCGGCTGCTGAAACCATGGCCACAGCCTTGACGAATGTGGACATTCGCCGGCCTTTGATCCCGGTATTCGCCAATGTCAGTGCCCGTCAGGCGCAGGAGCCCGATGAGATTCGCGACCTTCTGGTACGCCAAGTGACGGCCATGGTGCGGTGGCGGGAATGCGTGGCGGCGATGGCTGGCGAGGGAGTCGAATTGTTGGTCGAGTCCGGCGCCGGAAACGTTTTGAAGAGCCTGACGCGGCGCATCGACCGGGAATTGGACGCGGTTGCCGTTGGCGGTGTTGAAGATATCGAGAATTTTCTAAAGTCATTGTGAGCGAGAAGGTGGAATGGTGAGCGAGGAAGTAAAATGTTCGATCTGACGGGTAAACGGGCGTTGGTGACGGGTGCGACCGGCGGCATCGGCGCGGCGATTGCCAGCGCCTTGCATGCCCAGGGCGCCGAAGTGGCGCTGTCTGGCAGCCGGCAAGAAGTGCTGGATCAACAGGTGGCGGATTTCGCGACACGCGCCCATGCGGTTCCGTGCGATCTGAGGGACACGCAGTCGGTCGAGGGCCTGTTGGGTCGCGCCGCCGAGGCTATGGGCGGAATGGAAATCCTGATCCATTGTGCCGGTATCACACGCGACAATTTGGCGCTCAGAATGAAAGATGAGGAATGGCAGGATGTCATCGACATCAATTTGGGCGTGGGTTTCAGGCTGGCGCGGGCGTCGCTTCGCGGCATGATGAAAGCGCGTTGGGGACGAATTCTTTTCGTTACATCCGTGGTTGGCGCCACCGGAAATCCGGGCCAGGCCAATTACGCCGCTTCCAAATCCGGCTTGACGGGGTTAGCTAAGGCGCTAGCGGCAGAAGTCGCGAGCCGCGGCGTGACAGTGAACTGCGTCGCCCCGGGTTTTATCGAAACCGCCATGACGGAAGCCTTGAACGAGACCCAGCGCGAACGAATCGTCGCGGCGATACCGGCGGCGCATATTGGCGCGGTGGCTGACGTTGCGGCCGGTTGCGTTTACCTGGCTAGTGACGAAGCGGCCTATGTGACCGGCCAAACGCTCCATATCAACGGCGGCATGGCGATGTTTTGAGGGCCAGCGCCGGGACTGCGTTGACTTGTGGCCATGCGCCAAAAAGTATGTTAACTAGCGCGCGCGTCGGTAGAGAATTGCCCCAGAGTCGTGCCCGGAACTGTTCGTGGTACGCTAAATTCAAGGCTATACCTGACGGTGTTTGAACCTATAATCCAGTCGTTCAACGGATCGCCAAGAAAAATCCGAGGGAATGTTTAATGAGTGATGATATCTCGGCACGGGTAAAGAAGATCGTCGTCGAACATTTGGGCGTCGATGAAGATAAAGTGACCGACGGTGCGAGTTTTATCGATGACCTGGGCGCTGACAGCCTCGATACGGTAGAACTTGTCATGGCCTTCGAAGAAGAGTTCGGGTGCGAGATTCCGGATGATGCTGCGGAGAAAATTTTGACCGTCAAAGACGCGGTCAATTACATCGAGCAAATCACCTGATACCGACTTCGCTGCCTCGCACGGACCGGCCGATGGCTGAATTAAGGTTATTGGATCGCGGCGTCGTTCAGGGCCAGGAACGGTGTCTATGAGGCGCGTGGTGGTCACCGGTATGGGCCTTGTAACGCCGCTTGGCAGCGGCGTAGCCCATTGTTGGGATCGCTTGATCAAATCTGAATCTGGCATCGGCGGCATCGACAAATTCGATGTTTCCGATCTGCCCGCCAAGATTGCTGCGCATGTGCCGACGGGCGACGGGCCGGGCGCGTTTGACGCGCTCAAATTCGTCTCGAACAAAGACACCAGACGGATGGACCAGTTCATCATCTTCGCGCTTGGCGCCGCAATCCAGGCGGTCGAGGATTCGGGCTGGAAACCGGAGAGCGAGGAAGAGCAAGACCGCAGCGGCGTCATGATCGGCTCCGGCATCGGCGGTTTGCAAACCATCGAGAAGGGCGCGATTCTCATACATGAGCATGGCCCGCGCAAACTCAGCCCGTTTTTTATCCCCTCCAGCCTAATCAATCTCGCGTCCGGCCATGTTTCGATAAAATACGGCTTCAAAGGGCCCAATCATTCCGTCGTGACGGCGTGCTCAACCGGCGCCCACGCGATTGGCGACGCGTCGCGTCTAATCATGCTGGAAGATGCCGACGTGATGGTGGCGGGCGGTGCCGAAGCCGGTATTTGCCGCCTCGGAATCGCCGGCTTCTCGGCCTCGCGCGCGCTGTCGACCAATTTCAACGACGAGCCCGAGCGCGCCTCGCGCCCGTGGGATAAGGCGCGCGATGGCTTTGTCATGGGCGAGGGTTCCGGTGTGGTGGTGCTTGAGGAGTATGAGCACGCCAAAAAGCGCGGCGCTAAAATATACGCCGAAATTCTCGGCTACGGCATGAGCGGCGACGCGTATCATATCACCGCGCCCGCACCGGATGGCGCAGGCGGGTTCAAATCTATGAGCCGTGCGCTGAAGAGCGCCGGCCTCAACACCAGCCAAATTGATTATGTAAACGCCCATGGCACCTCCACGCCACTTGGTGATGAAATCGAATTGAACGCCGTCAAGCGTCTGTTTGGCGCCGATGCGGGTCACATTTCGATGTCGTCGACGAAATCTTCGATCGGCCATCTCTTGGGCGCCGCCGGTAGCGTTGAATGTATCTTTTCCATCCTCGCTATTCAAAACGGCATCGTGCCGCCGACGCTCAACCTCGAGGACCCGTCAGACGGCTGTGATCTGGATCTTGTGCCCTTGGTTGCCAAGGAGCGGAAAGTGAGCCGCGCCATGTCAAACTCTTTTGGATTTGGTGGGACCAACGCCACTTTGATCGTCGGCGAGGTCGCTTAACTGACAATGGCATTGGCCGCACCGTATCGGCGCGCGCTAATCTGGATAGTTGCATCCATCGCCGTTGCTGGCGTCGCCATCGTTGCCGCCTGGATATATCTCGACCAAAATTTCGAATCGGCCAACGGACTGGGGTCTCCGCGTACGGTGATGCTTGCGCCGGGGAGTAGTGCGTGGGATATCGCCGAGGCGCTTTATGCAGCCGGTGTCTTAGAGGATCCCAACGTGTTTGCCTTTGGCGTTTGGCGGAGTGGGCGCGGTGGCGCCTTGAAAGCCGGGGAGTATGAATTTCTGCCCGGCATCACGCCGCGCGAGGCGATGGAAATAGTGCTCGTGGGAAAGGGCTTGGATTACCGCCTCACAATACCCGAGGGTCTGACCAGCACTGAAATCCTGCGCCTGCTCGAAGCCGCCGAGGCGCTCGACGGTGACGTGACGGAGATGCCGCGCGAAGGCGCGCTTCTGCCGGAGACTTATTTTTATCGCCGCGGAGACAGCCGAGCGGACATGATCCACCGGATGGAAGCCGGAATGCACGGCGTGATGGCTGAGCTTTGGCCCAACCGCGCCGATAACTTGCCGTTTGATACGCCGGAACAGGCGCTGGTGCTGGCCTCCATCGTCGAGAAGGAAACCGCCCTTGCGGCGGAGCGCCGGCAGGTGGCCGGGGTATTCGTCAATCGCCTGCGCAAGGACATGCGCCTCCAGTCCGATCCGACGGTGATCTTCGCGGTGACCGGTGGTGAGATGGCCTTGGGGCGCCCTCTGAGCAAGGCCGACCTGGCCTTTGACAGCCCGTTCAACACCTATCGGCACACCGGCCTGCCGCCCCAGCCGATTGCCCATCCCGGACGTGGTTCATTGGCGGCTGTGCTCAATCCCCTGGCAACTGACTCGCTTTATTTTGTCGCCGATGGCAGCGGCGGGCATGCCTTCGCGGCGACCTTGGCGGAACATAATAAAAATGTGGCGCGCTGGCGTAAGCTGCGAAAAGAGAATGCGGCACCAAAGCCGTAACCCGACGCGGCGTTAGGGCGCGGTTGTTGCCGTTGGCGCGTGCGGTATATAGTCCGCCGCGAAATTAGCGGCAGGCGGCGGAGGAGCGAGAGTGGGCGTCCACAGCATGACAGGGTTCGCCCGCGCCGAAGGGCGCGACGGGACGGTCGATTGGATTTGGGAAGCGAAGAGCGTCAACGGGCGTGGTCTCGATCTGCGTTGCCGGCTCGCCACCGGCTTGGAAGCGCTCGAACCGGAGCTGCGTAAAGCCGCAACAGCGCGCTTCAAGCGCGGAAATATTTCAATAAATTTGCGCCTCGCACGCCAGACCGTAACGCCGCAGGTGCGGGTGAACCGGGAACTGCTGGACAATTTGATTGCGCTCGCCGGAGAATATCGCGGCGCCGAGGGTATCGAGCGCCCGGGCCTCGATGGCCTGTTGGCGCTGCGCGGCGTCATAGAGCCGGTGGATGAGGTCGAGGATGGCGGGGACTGCGCGGCGCGTGACAAGGCGATAGCGGCGAGCATGGCAGAACTGCTCGATGAACTCTCCGCGGCACGCGCGGCGGAAGGCGCCAGTCTGAGCGAAATCGTCGGTGCGCAATTGGCGGCGATGGAAGACCTCAGCCAGCGCGCCGGAGAAAGCGCGGCGCTTCGCCCGGAAGCGGCTAAGGCGCGGCTGGAGGCGCAGGTAGCGGCGTTGCTGGAGGCCGGTGCGCCGCTGGCAGAGGAGCGCCTTGCCCAAGAGCTGGCAATGCTTGCGGTAAAAACCGATATTCGTGAGGAATTGGATCGTCTGGGCACGCATATTGCCGCCGCCAAGGCGCTGGTGTCCGAGGGCGGCGCGATCGGGCGCAAGCTTGATTTTCTAGCGCAAGAATTAAACCGCGAAGCCAACACGCTGTGCGCTAAATCCAACGACGCGCAGTTGAGCGACATCGGGCTTGAGCTCAAGGCCGTCATCGACCAATTTCGCGAGCAGGTGCAGAACATTGAATGAAGCCGCGAAAGAGGCCGCCGGCGGGACCGAGAACAGCGCTTCCGGGCCGGTCGCACGGCGCGGGATTCAGTTCGTCCTGTCCTCGCCTTCGGGCGCCGGCAAGACGTCGATCGCGCGCCGCCTGCTCGAGTTGGAGCCGGGCACGCGAATGTCGGTCTCGGCGACGACCCGGCCAAAACGTCGCGACGAAATGGACGGGCGCGACTATCACTTTGTCAGCCAGGCGAAATTCGATCAGATGGTGGAGCAGGGCGGGTTTCTCGAACATGCCGAGGTGTTCGACCATAGTTACGGCACACCGCGCGACCAGGTCGAAGAGATGCTCGCCGCTGGACATGACGTGATCTTCGATATCGATTGGCAGGGCGCGCAGCAGCTGGCGCAAGCGGCGACGTTCGATGTGGTGCGTGTGTTCGTGCTGCCGCCATCGCTGCACGAGTTGGAAAGCCGCCTGCAACGCCGCGCTCAGGACAGCGCCGACGTGGTGGCCGCGCGCATGGCCAAGGCGGTCGATGAAATGAGCCACTTCGGCGAATATGATCACGTGGTGATCAATCGCGCGCTCGACGACAGCGTCGCCGCGGCGCGCGCCATTCTGAATGCCGAACGGACGCGCCGCGAACGCTATATCGGGTTGGATGCCTTCGTTCACGCCCTCACCGAAGAGCGGAGCTAAATCCGGCGCGCCTTACCCGCCCGCTTTTGCCAGCATGCCGCCGCCACCGCGCAGGGCATCCGGTTGCAGTTCCAACGCATGAAATCGTCCGGCCGCCACCTCGCCCGGGAATTCGAGAGCGAATTCCTGCGCCGGGCGAAACCCGAAACGGCTGAGATAGCGCGCTTCGCCGATGGCCGCCACGGCGTCATGGCCGCGCGTGCGGGCGGCACTGAGGCTTTGTTCGATCAAACGGCTGCCGATGCCGAGATTGCCATGCGCCGCATCCACGGCGATGGGACCGAGCAGGAGTGCCGAAGGCACGTTTGGGATGGCGAGCGGCCAATATCGAATCGTGCCTAGGATATCGGCGTCGCGGCGCGCGACAAAGCTCAATTCGGCAACTGGGGAGATGCCGTCGCGCAGGCGATAGGAGGGCCGGGTGTGGCGCCCCGTTCCGAAGGCGGCATCCAACAATTTTTCAATGGCCGGGCCGTCCAACGGCCCCTCGCGGGAAATTTCAAACATGACACGAACTTTCGACGTTGGAATATGGTGCGGTAGCAAGCGCGCACCACGGATTCCTCCGCCGTGCGCTATGCCTTAGAAGGCGTCGAGGCGCGTCGTCGTCGCTGTTTGAAATAACTGGTCATCGCGGCGGAGGACATACCGGCAAGAGCCGCCGCGGGCAAGTGATTTTATTTTGGCCGTGGCGCCGCGAACTCCGGTAAGGCGCGGGCCAGGGCACAAAAGCCTTCTATCTCCAGCGTTTCGGCGCGCGCCCGGGGATCGACGCCATTGGCGATGAGAAAATTCTCGGGATCGGCCACCAGCCCTTTCATTGCGGCGCGCATCATCTTGCGGCGCTGCCCGAAGGCAGCGGCGGTCACACGGGCCAGTGCTGCAGGTTCCGCCGGGAACAGCGGTACGGGACGGGGAATCAACTGTATGACGGTGGACGTGACTTTCGGTGGCGGCGTGAACGCCTTGGCACTGACATCGAAAAGTTTTCGCGTCTCGCAACGCCACTGCGCCAGAATGGATAGGCGGCCATAGTCTTTCGTGCCAGGTGCCGCCGTCAGGCGGGCGGCGACTTCTTTTTGAAACATCAGGGTGAGGCTGACATAGCGCTCCGGCGCCTCGAGCCAACGGATCAACAACGCTGTACCGATATTATAGGGCAAATTAGCGACGATCTTGACGGGTCCGGATAGGCGTTCATCGAGCGCCACTTTGAGCGCATCGGCGGCGATTATTTCCAGGCGCTCTGGCCACGCCCGAACAAGATCGGCAAGCGCCGCGACGCAGCGCTGATCCCGCTCGACTGCAACGACACGGCGCGCACCAGCGGCCAGCAGGGCGCGCGTCAAACCACCTGGCCCTGGCCCGATTTCCAGTACCGTCACCTGGTCAACAGGCGCCGCCGCGCGGGCGATTTTTGCGCACAAGTTGGAATCAAGAAGGAAGTGTTGGCCGAGCGATTTACGCGCGCTCAGGCCATGTCGGGATACGGTATCGGCGAGGCTCTCTAGCGGTCTGTCCGGGATCGACCTAGACACGAAAATCGACGAAGGCGGAACGCCGGAGATCCCGCAAATAGCGCCGCGCCTGCAATTCCAGACGCCGATTGCTAATATCCTGGCGCATCGAGTCACGAGTTGGCAGTTTGATCTCGGCCTCCACTCGGCTACAGACCATCAGTATTCTGAGGCCATCGCCGAACGGCAGTGGCGCGCTCAAATTCATGGTCTGCACATTGAGCACGGCCTCGCGTAAATCCAGCGGCATGTCGCGAAGGCCGAGCTCACCCAAATCACCAGATTGCGATGAGGTGAAACTTGCGGTGCGGCGAAGCATGTCGGCGCAATCCTCCGATTCCGCATGAGACTGTCTTATCTGATCCAGCACGCTTTCGCTGTCGGCACCAAAATTTTCGACGATCAATTGCGCCAAATGGAGCCGGGCATCCAGTGGGTTCGCCGTCAACACGATTCGCCGGTCGATCAGCTTGAGGATATGGGCGCCTTTGAAGGTGCGGACAACATCGGAGATATCTCCTGGCGCCATGGCGGGCAAGATTGTGTCTATCTCTGCCGGCAATTGGCCCGCAATTACCCAGCCGATATCGCCGCCAACGGCTGACGTCGCGCTCTGTGAAAATTGGCGTGCGATCTCTGGAAACGCGGCACCTTGGCGCAGTTGCGTTAACAGGTTCTCCGCCGTGTCTATGATCTCCTGTTCCTGACTGGTCGATTCGATCGAGAGAAAAACTTCAGCGACCCGGTATTCGTGTTGTCCGCGGCTGCTTTCCAAACGCACCAAAGCTTCGTCTATTTCATCTTCGCCGACCGAGATCGCGGAGCTTAAGCGCCGCCTGATTAATTTGGTCCAGGCAATTTCAGCCCTTATTTGTGCGAGAAGCGCATCGCGGTCCAGCCGGTTGGCGCGCACAAATTTGTCGAATCCACCCTCTCCCATGCCGCGATTCTGTTCGATCTGGTCGATGGTGAACTCGACGTCGCTGTCGGTGGCAACGATATCCAGACGGGTTGCCTCTTGGGTTTGCAGATATTCGTCGACCAGAGTGCGCAGGACTTGGGGCGCAATTTGTCGGCGCAATTCCGGCGCATTCCTCAAGTTGGACGACGCGACCACGATGTTTATCCGGGCTGCCAGATCGTATATCGAGATCACGTCGTCGTTGACCACTGCGGCGATGCGCATGATGTCCTGCCCGCGCGCGGGGTTTTGCGGTGGTAAAAGCAAGCCGATCATCGCCGCGAGGAGAAGCGCGGCGCCCAGGACTGCGCGGGTGTAGGATATTTCGACCCAATTCAACATTCTATGTCAGGTTTATAACTCTCTGGCGCCCTTGGGCAACCATGTTTAGAAATCCGGAGTCTCACGTCTCAAGCTTACCCCAAATGCTTGAACTGTATTGTAAACAATAGTCTCGTCTCGGGCTGCACGTCGCGGTCGCGCGTGAAATTCTTTATCAGGCGCGAAGTAAACAACAGACACTCATCTTCATAGGTGACCGCGCCGTTCCAATTGATGGTGCCGCCGGATCCTGTCAGGTCGCGGCGCGTGCCGGCACCGATGCGCCAAAAGCTGGTGATCCGCGCTTCAGCGGAAGCGACGATTTCTTCGCGATTGGCAAATGCGGTGGTGTCGCTCTCTGGGATTTGTTCTTCCAGCAGCGCATAGCCAATATTGACCCGGAACGCCCGTGGCCCGGCGGCAAAATCGATCTCGTTGCGCCGCGCGGCAAAATTTTCCCGTGCGAAACGGAAGCGATAGGCGAGGTCGAATATTTCCGCGGGCGAGATGTGAACGCGTCCGACATAATCGGAAAATGTCTCCTCCAGTCCGCTGCCGCGGTTGAACGTGTCGTCTTCCTTGAGGCGGGCACTTTGGCCGATCATGCCGTGGGTGCGGCCGCCGCCGGCGCCAAAAAAGCCGAAGCGCAAGCCGTAATTGACACGCGGGCCACTTTCAACCCGATCGAGGCCGGTAAACCGGTTGTTGCTGAACAATTTGGTGTCGTCGAACTCGAAATCCTGGCTGTCCTCGTTGGGTATTTCGCCCGGATTGCCGCCGTAGGGGCTTAGGATTCCTTGAACGATAGGCTCTACCAATTGCTGAATGCCGCCTGAATGGCGGACCAGCGGCAGGCGCCATTCGGCGATTAATTCCGGACGCAGGCGGCCGGTAAATCCGCGCGCATGGGTTGAGCGCGCAGAGCCGGAGTTCTCGACATTGTTGACATGATAGGTGTCGCCGCGAATTGTCGCCGACAGGCGGTAAACACTGCCTGAGCGTCCGATGTGTGGCAGATGCCATCCTCCTTCCAGTGAAAGGCGGCGGCTATCGGCGCCATCGATCCGGTGTAGCGTCATGAAATTGGCGTCGAAGGTATTGAATGCGCCGTATGCGCCGGGCTTTCCCCGATGATTGAAATCAAGCAGCGGTAGGACCATAGGGATTTGGTCTTGGTCGTCGTCGATTTCGAGACCTTGGAAGAAATAGGCGTTGCCGCTCGCATAATTACGGCCGTTAATGCCCTCGATATAAGGTCGAGTGGTCAGCGTGTCTTTGGAATTGATGCGGTAAAAGCTGAGATATGTATCGTCGCTGGCTCGCTCAAATTCGTAACCATAATTCCATACCGGGTCGAGTTCGAACTGGCCGTTGCTGAACACATGCCCGCGAACTCCTCTACTGCCTGTTTCGAAGCCTTCATCGTCACGCTCGTCGCCATAGTTGATGCTGGCGTCGACAGAATAGTTGCCGGCTAAGGTACGCTCCCTGTATTCGGCGCCCCATACCACGCCCTCCTCACTGGTAATTTTTGGCTTGAAGGTCGCGTCGCGGTGCGGTGCGATATTCCAATAGTAGGGCGTGGTAAGTTGAAAGCCGAGCCTCGATGAGGAGCCATAGATGGGCGCGAGTAAACCGCTGCGGCGCTTTACGGTCGGGTCGGGATGTTCGAAATAGGGCGTGTAAAGAACCGGAATACCGAACATCTCCAACCAAGCATCGTAATAGGCGATATCTCGTGCTTGCTGATCATGCACGACGCGGACGGCCTTTATTTGCCAGAGCGGCGCCTCTTCCGGGTGGAGCGGACAGAGTTTGCAGGGCGAAAACACCGCCTTGCTCATTTCCGTGCGGTTGCCGCCACTGCGCCGGGCACTGTTGGCCGCGATGCGCGTATCTTCGTCCAGCAACAACCTGATATTGCGCATCACACCGTCGCGCATTTCGTCGGAGAGCTCCAGATAATCCGCGAACAGAACTTCGCCGCTGGGTTCCATCAGGGTGACGTTGCCAGATGCCGTCATCATGTCCTGGCCTTCGTTGTATGAAACCGTGTCGGCTATCAACAGGCGATGGCCCTGCGAAATCTCGACATTGCCGGACGCGGTGACGGTGCCGAGGTTTTCGTCATAGGTGAGGGAGTCGGCGTTTATCACCACATACTTGCCGGCTTCGGCGGCGTCGAATTCGCGCACCAGCGTTTGCGCAGAAACAGGGCTGTACGCCATGACGAAGCCGACGAAGGCAACCAGCAGAAGGCTGCGAAGGAGAGCCATGCGCTTAACCATCTTCCATGTGAAATAGGCTGGCGACGCCGATCAGGGTGAACACGCCGGCGGGAGTCCAGGCTGCGAGCACCGGCGGAATCTTTCCTGAGAGGCCGAGCGCCAGCACAAGATCGGAAACGAAATAGAGCACAAAGCCGGTCAACACGCCGGTGGCGATCAACGGCCAGGTGCCTCCGCTACGCGAAAATCTCAGCGAGAAAGTGGCCGCAATCAGAACCATAGCGCACAACAGCAGCGGCCCCGACAACAGCGAGTGCCAATGAAGACGATGACGCACGGCGGAAAATCCCGAGGCTTCGAGAACTTCGATAAATGCCGGCAGGGCCCAAAATGAAAGGGTTTCAGGCGGCGCAAAGCTGTCCTCGATTTGATTGAACGTAAGGTTGGTGCTTAGCTCATAGCTGTCTTTAAACTGGGCGGGCTGGTCCGGCCCGGTCAAAAGGGCGTCACGCAAGAGCCACCGGCCTTCTTCCAGATGGGCCTGGTTCGCGTCGATACGTCCGACGAATTGGTCGTTCTCCTGAAATTGGAAGATGATGACGTCGTGCAGTGTCAGGTCTTCCTGGCTAAGCCGTTGCGCGTGAATCACCGATTGAGTTCCGCCTTCGTTTTGACGCAACCAAATCCCCGAAGGTGAGAGCGCCAGTAGACTCGATTTTCCACGCAGATATTTGGCGTCCATTTGTTCGTAGCGCGACACCATGGCCGCCGACAGTGGATTGAACACCGTCATCACAAAAATGCCGAGGATCAAAGCTAACACCAGATTCGGCAGGAGAAATTGCCAGACCGATACACCGGCGGAGCGCGCGACGACGAGCTCTTGCGTGCGCGTCATTCGGGCAAACGTCCACAGCCCCGCCACCAGGGCCGCAAAGGGGAGAACTTTTTGCGCCATGAAAGGAACGCGCAGCATCGCCATTTGCAGGAGAATTCCGAGTGTGGCGAGCTCGCGGTCGGGTCCCGACCCCCGGCGCATCATCTCAACGGCGTCGAAAACGAAGATGGTGGCGACGAATATCAGGAATACTATCGCCACGCCGATCAGAAATTGGCGACTGATATAGTAGGAAAATGTTAAAGACAGGCGCATCGCTGGTGCGTTTATCCTAGGCTGTGGGGGCCGGCGCCGCGTTTGTCCCGGCACGCCGGCCACGCGATCGGCGATTTACGAGATAGACGGCAATACCCAAGGTAAGCACCACATTGAGATATATCAGGGGGGCCAAGCCGGGTGATTTCGAGACCGCATTAACGAGGCCGAGACCGATCGCTTCGAAAAGGAAGGCGGCGGCAATTCCGGCCAATATTCGGCGCCACTGACCGCGCCGGTTTAGCTGCCCGCCCAACAAGGCGGCAAGGGCGATGCCGGTGAGCGCAAAGGCGAACAGTGGCGACGCGATGCGCTGATGCGCCTCGGCCCAGAATTTGCCCAGATTGCGCTGATCGTCATAGCCGTCGTCGGGATTAAACAATTCGTGCAAATAACGCTCGCGCGGCTCGCGCCAGCGATTGGCCGGATCGGCCGCAAATTGGCCAAGATCGAGCGCATAGCTGTCGAAATAAAGCAGTGAAAGCTGGCCGCGCTCCTTGTTGATTTCCTGGCGATTGCCGTTCAGCAAGACGAAACGCGGGCTCTGCTCTGTTTTCACCAGAGCGCCGCGCTCGGCCATCATGGTCACCGGCTGGCCGGCCACTCGTTTGTCATGCACCAAAATGCCATGCAGCCTGCCGCTCGAATCACGCTCCCGCACAAAGACGGTCACATCCTCAATGAGGTTGGTAAAGACGCCCTCTTGCAACGGCACCGAGGAGAAATCGGCGCGGGCGATGAATTGCCGGCTCTTGAATTCGCGGTAGCTGGCAGGAATGAAATAAAGATTGATGGCGTAGACGATGACGCAGACGAAAGTGGCCAGTGTTAGCGCCGGCGCCGCGAGCGACCACGGCCCGAACCCAGCGGAGCGCAGCGACACCACTTCGCTGTCGATTACCAACTTGTTGTAGGTAAAGAGAATCGCACTGAACAGGGCGATCGGCAGGATGACGCCGAGGAAGGTCGGCAACAGCAACATCGAAAAATAGAGAAACGCACTCAGTGAAAGACCCTTGTTCACGATCATATCGATGAATCGCAGTGACTGGGTGAGCCAGATAACCGCCGAAAGACCGAAGGTAATCAGCAGAAACGGCCCGAGGAGTTGGCGCAAGATGTAGCGCTGGTGACGATGCATATGTCTATTATAGCGGGCGGAGGCACAACTTGTCGCGGCGCATGGCGTGCCTCAAGAATCTATTGTAGCTGCGCCGTTACGGCAGACAAAAAACACCGAGCGACAGCCACTTGTAAATTCGCGCTTTGTTATCTGGAAGCCTGCGGCTTCGATCTTGCGTTGGAAAGCTTTCAAACTATGGCCGCGGTACCCGATCTCCCATTTATGCGCCTCCCATTCGGTCTCACTTCGGATGGCGAAGCGCCGGAGAAACCGGAATTTGCGGAAATGGCTGCGCCGGCGCCAGCGCTGGCGGTTGAAATATAGCTCGAAGGCGAACTGAAACCCCTCATATGGCACAGAAAGTATCAGCCAGGGAGCGCCGGCCGCCGCAATCCGCTGCAACACAGAATCGAGTTTCTGCCAATAAATATGCTCTAGCGTTTCGCAGCACAGAATGGCGTCGAAGCCATGAATCGTGCCGGGGTCGACGTCGCGAATATCAGCTTGGATATGTCGTTCCGATCCGACGCCATTCGATTGCGCCTCAATATCGAGAGTGGTCACCGCATAGCCGGCGCTCGCCATCATAGCCGTCACCAAACCGAGATAGGGGCCGATTTCCAGCACGTTGCGAATCGGAAGATCCCGCAGTAGAGCGACCTGTAGCCACTGATGGGCAATGCGTTTTTCGCTGTAATATCCATGCCACGCCTCACGCAAATCGGAGTCGGCAGAGTTCGAATCAGTCATCGCTGCGGCACCGGCACTGGCAAATGATTGGAGCGGCGAGCATAGGCGATCAATGCATCAATTGCGAACGCGAGGATCGAACCGCCGCCCGCCGAGGAATGTCGCTTCACCAATAAGCTCGAGCGGTATAGGTTCTGACGCTGGCTGCGAAGCGCGGTCACAAAGGATTGTCAATCAGCGACGAGGCTGCCATGAAAATCGGCTATTCTGAAATCTCCGTACCCGAGACCGGCACACTCATTGTGGGCATTCTGGCAGAAGGTAAACTAACGCCGACCGCCAAAGAGATCGACGGGCAGATGTCCGGCGGGCTCGCTCGGGCGGTTTCTGCCAGCGTACGATTTTCGGGCAAGAAAAACAGCCTGATGGCGCTGAATGCGCCGACCGGGCTGGCGCTTAACCGGGTACTCCTGGTCGGCTTAGGCAAGGCCGGAGAAATCGACACATTGCAAATGCAGGCGCTCGGTGGACGTGTGGTCGGCGCCCTCAACAAATTCGGAGAAACCGACGCGGCGCTCGTTCTCGATGCCCTTGAAGGGTGCCAGTTGAGCAATGAACAAATGGTCGCGGAAGCGGCCCTCGGCGCCCGCCTTGGCGCCTACCGGTTCGACAAATACCGTACCACACAAAAAGAAGAGGAAAAGCCGACGCTAGAGAGTCTGGTGTGCATGTCAGGCGGTTCCGCGGCTGCGGAAGCTGCTGCGGAGGTGCGCCAACGCGTCGGCGACGGCGTGTATCTGACTCGCGATCTGGTGTCGGAGCCGAGCAACGTCAAATACCCGGCCGCCATCGTTGAGGACATCAAAGCCCTTACAGCCATCGGCATCGAAGTCGACGTGCTGCATAAGGAGCGTATGCGCGAACTCGGCATGGGCGCCCTGTTGGGCGTTGGGCTCGGCAGCCGGCGAGACTCCTACATCGCCGTCATGCGCTGGAACGGTTCACCAAATACGGATGAGCCGCCCGTTGCCTTCGTCGGCAAGGGCGTAACCTTCGATACCGGTGGCATCTCCATCAAGCCGTCCGGGGGCATGGAAGAAATGAAATATGATATGGCCGGCGCCGGTGCGGTGATCGGCCTGATGAAGGCCCTGGCGGGACGCAAGGCGCGCGCCAACGTGATCGGCGTGGTCGGCTTGGTCGAAAATATGCCGGACGGCAATGCCCAACGGCCGGGCGATGTGGTGACCACCATGTCGGGCCAGACCATCGAGGTGATCAACACCGACGCCGAGGGCAGGTTGGTGCTGTCGGATGCGCTCTGGTACACGCAGAAAACCTTCAAACCCAAATTCATGGTCGATCTCGCCACCCTCACCGGCGCCATCGTCGTCAGCCTCGGGACCTATCAGGCGGGCTTGTTTAGCAACAATGACGAATTGGCTGAGCGTCTTCTCGCCGCGGGCAAGGCGTCGAGCGAAGAGCTCTGGCGCATGCCGCTTGGCAAGCGCTACGACAAGGACATCAATTCGGCCATCGCAGACATGAAAAATGTCGGCAAGGGACGCGAGGCGGGCAGCATCACCGCAGCGGCACTGTTGGAGCGCTTTGTTGGCGACACGCCATGGGCGCATCTCGATATCGCAGGCATGGCGTGGATGAAACAGGGCGATGATCCTACCGTGCCGAAGGGCGCGTCTGGCTACGGTGTGCGGCTGTTGGACAGGCTGATCGCCGAATATTACGAAAGCTGAGTCGCCGGCTGGAAGCGGAGCGGATGGCCGAGGTTGATTTCTATCAATTGCGCACGAGCCCGCTCGAAAGTGCGTTGCCGAGGCTCCTGCAAAAAGTGCTGGACGCAGGCCACCGGGTGCGTGTAGTCGGCGCCTCTGAGGCGCGCATGGAGGACCTCAATGCGGCGCTCTGGACCTTTGACCCGGCATCCTTTCTGCCGCATGGCGGTCCCGGCGACGGCGATGCCGAAAGCCAACCAATATACCTGACTAGCGAATCCGCTGATGCCGCTGCGAACGAGAATGGTGCCGACGTCGTGGTGACGATCGATGGCGTTGAGCCAGTATTTTTGGACGGCGTCTTGCGCTATCTCGATATGTTTGACGGCCACGACGATTCGGCGCTCCAGGCGGCGCGCCAGCGATGGAAGCGGCGCAAGGCCGAGGCGCACAGCGTAAATTATTGGCAGCAGGGTGAGGGCGGGCGTTGGGAAAAGCTTGGCTGACATTTAGACGGATATGACCGGGCGATTGGAATGGCCGGTTGATGCCCGTGGACGAAGCGTTTATAACGCGCCATCTTAATTTTCGGGAGTTTGCCACATGGCGGTCGAGAGAACGCTTTCTATCCTCAAGCCGGACGCGACCCGGCGTAATCTGACGGGCGCGATCAATCAACGTTTTGAGGACGCCGGCCTCAACATTGTCGCCCAGCGCCGCTTAAGGTTAACCGCGGAACAGGCACAACGATTCTACGCTGTTCATGCCGAACGCGCCTTTTACGACGAACTTTGCGCCTACATGACCTCCGGCCCGGTCGTTGCTCAGGTGCTGGAAGGTGAAAACGCCGTGCTTCGCAATCGTGAAGTCATGGGGGCGACGAACCCGACAAACGCCGACGCAGGAACGATCCGCAAGGATTTTGGCGAATCCGTCGAGGCGAATTCCGTACATGGTTCGGATTCACCAGAAAACGCAGCCATCGAAATAGCCTATTTCTTTGCCGAGACCGATATCGTCGGCTAACCCGGCCGCTCGGGGCCGGGCTATATCGCGCCGGCTACGATAATTTGATGATTTCCGCTTCCTGCGCGCCCGCTTGTTTGGCCGGCGCTGCGACCCCATATGGCCTAGGGCTGGCAGAGCTGTGATATGATCCGCCACAGAACTCTTTCAGACAGCGGACGATGAAGCGAACATGACGGACAAGCGAAAAAACGGCAGGCCTGGCGAGGATACCGGGGTCTTGACCCGGACCAAGCCGGAGACCAAGAAACCGTCGATGTATAAGGTCCTGCTGCTCAACGACGATTATACGCCGATGGAGTTCGTGATCGTGGTCCTGATGCGAATGTTCGGAATGGGCCAGGAAAAGGCGACAGAGGTGATGCTACATGTGCACCAGCGCGGTGTTGGCGTGTGCGGCGTTTATCCCTTTGAAGTAGCTGAGACGAAAGTAACGCAAGTGGCGGATTTTGCTAAACGCAATGAGCATCCTCTGCAATGCACCATGGAAAAAGATTGACCTGACACTGGATTAAGGCGGCACGGACATGCTTTCGGCGGAACTTGAAAAAACCTTGCATCGGGCGTTGGCGCTGGCCGGCGAGCGCAGCCATGAACTGGCGACGCTCGAGCATCTGTTGCTGGCGCTGTGCGACGATGCGGATGCGGTGGCGGTGCTCAAAGCCTGCGGCGTCGATGTCGACAAGTTGCGCCAGGACCTGATCACCTTTGTTGACAATGAACTCGACAATTTAGCCAGCGAGGCGGGCGAAGACGCAGCGCCAACCACTGGTTTCCAACGCGTTCTGCAGCGCGCAGTGCTGCATGTGCAGTCGTCTGGCCGGAGCGAAGCGACGGGCGCCAATGTTCTGGCCGCCCTTTTTACCGAGCGCGAATCCCATGCCGTCTATTTCCTGCAGGAGCAGGATATGACGCGCCTCGACGCAGTGAATTACATTTCCCACCGCATTGCCAAGGTCCCTGGGCAGGGGCGCGATGGCGGCGAAGTCTCTGGCGTCGACGAAGAGTTTATGGGTGAATCCGAGGTTAAGCGTGGCGGCGAAGCGCTCGATGCCTATTGTGTCAACCTCAATGCCAAAGCCAAGAGCGGCAAGATCGACCCGTTGATCGGGCGCAAGGACGAAGTCGAGCGCACGATTCAGATTTTGTGTCGGCGGACGAAAAACAATCCGCTCTATGTCGGCGACGCCGGCGTTGGTAAAACCGCCATTGCGGAAGGCCTGGCGCGCCGCATCGTCGAGGGCGCGGTGCCCGAAGTTCTTAGCGGTGCGACCATCTTCTCGCTCGACATGGGCGCGCTGTTGGCCGGCACGCGTTACCGCGGCGATTTCGAAGAACGCGTCAAGGCGGTGATGGACGAGCTCGAATCGCATGAGGGTGCGATCCTGTTTATCGACGAGATTCACACTGTAATCGGCGCCGGCGCCACGTCTGGCGGCGCGATGGACGCGTCGAACCTCTTGAAGCCGGCGTTGCAAAGCGGCTCGCTGAGTTGCATCGGCTCCACCACATACAAGGAATACCGGAATTTCTTCGAAAAGGACCGGGCGCTGGTTCGGCGTTTTCAGAAAATCGACGTTATCGAGCCGTCGATCGAGGATACGGTCAAAATTCTGCGCGGCCTCAAGGTCTATTACGAGGAATTTCACGACGTGCGCTACACCAACGAGGCGCTGCGCGGTGCGGTGGAATTGTCGAGCCGCTACATGAACGACCGAAAATTGCCCGACAAGGCGATCGACGTCATAGATGAGGTTGGTGCGGCGCAGCGCCTGAAGCCGGAATCGAAGCGTCGCAAACGCAAAACCATCGGGCTCCGGGATATCGAGACGATCATCGCCAAGATGGCCCGCGTGCCGGCCAAGAATGTCAGCCACGGCGATATGCAGTCGCTCAAGACGCTCGAGCGCGACCTAAATACTGTGGTATTCGGCCAGGAAGATGCGCTGCGCCAAGTGGCGGCGGCGATCAAACTGTCGCGTGCCGGACTGCGCGATACCGAGAAGCCAATCGGCTGTTACTTGTTCTCCGGCCCAACCGGCGTCGGCAAGACGGAAGTAGCACGCCAATTGTCGCATACGCTGGGAATCGAACTGATCCGATTCGATATGAGCGAGTATATGGAGCGCCATTCGATTTCGCGCTTGATCGGCGCGCCGCCGGGCTATGTCGGTTTTGATCAGGGCGGTCTTCTGACCGACGGCGTAGACCAGCATCCGCACGCCGTCTTGCTGCTCGACGAGATCGAGAAAGCCCATCCCGATCTATTCAACGTGCTGCTTCAGGTGATGGATTACGGCAAGCTCACCGATCATAACGGCAAGACGGTCGATTTTCGCAACATCATTCTGATCATGACGACCAATGCAGGTGCGGCGGAACTCGCCAAGCCGGCTATCGGCTTCGAGAGCGGTGAGCGCATGGGCGACGATGAAGAAGCGATCAAACGCATGTTCTCGCCTGAATTCCGCAATCGGCTGGACGCCGTCATCGGATTCAAGAGCCTGCCGACGAAAGTCATGGCGAAGGTGGTCGATAAATTCATCATGCAACTGGAAGATCAGCTTGCGGATCGCGGCGTCGAGATCGAGCTCAGCGAGTCGGCGAGAGCATGGCTCGCCAGGAAGGGTCATGATCCGGCCTTCGGCGCCCGGCCGCTGGCGCGCGTCATCCAGGAACAGGTCAAGAAGCCGTTGGCTGACGAACTCCTGTTCGGCAAGATATCGCGCGGCGGGCGAGTGGTCGTCGATGTCAAAGCGGGCGAACTGAGCTTCACCTTCCCCGACCCGAAATCCGACAATAAGCCGCCCGACAAGAAAAAGGGCGGCGGCAAGAAAATCGGCGAGTTGGTCCGCTAAACAGCGTCTAGACGCTGAATAGCTTCTAAAGATTGACGCCACCGTTCGGGCGAGGTTTCCTGTAGTAGCAAAAAATTACCGCTTCAGGGAGCCTTTTAGTGTCCTTTTCCTTTCTCGACGGTGTGCGAGTTATCGACCTCAGTCAGTATGTCCCGGGCCCCTATGCCACACTTCTGCTCGCAGATATGGGCGCCGATGTGGTGCGCGTCGAACCCGTGGGCGGCGAGCCGATGCGGCGCTTTGGCCCGCCGGACGCGGACGGTATTTCGGTCTGGTATAAAGTGGTCAACGGCTCGAAAACCGTGCTCGAAATCGACCTCAAGAGCGACGCCGGCAAGGCCGATCTGCAATGCCTGATCGAGGGCGCGGATGCGATGCTCGAATCCTATCGTCCCGGCGTTATGGATCGTTTGGGCTTCGGCCAGGCGCGCATTCAGGAGCTAAATCCTCGCCTGGTTTATTGTGCTCTGTCCGGCTGGGGACAGACCGGCCCCTATCGCGAGCGCGCTGGCCATGACCTCAATTATATGGCCCTGATGGGGGGGCTGGTGACTTCCGGTCCGGCAGATGCGCCGGTAATGAGTTTCCCTCAAGTCGCGGATTACTCAAGCGGTATCCAGGCGGCTCTCGCGATCGTCGGCGGCCTGATGGGGCGCGACCGGCCGCGTGGCACCGGCAAGGGCTGTTTTATCGACACCAGCATCGCCGAAGCCGTCATCCCATGGCAGATGTGGACGCTGACCGGCATGCTGCGGCCCGGTTTCGATATCAGTCGCGCCAACATCTATCTCAATGGCGGCACGGCGTTTTACAATATCTACCGCACCAAAGATGGCCGCTTTATGACCTTGGGCGCGGTCGAGGAAAAGTTCTGGCAAGCTTTTTGCGAGACGGTCGGACGGCCGGAATGGCGCGATCGGCAATGGGAGGCGCCGCCGCAAAGCGGACTGATCGCCGAGGTAACGGCGCTGATCGCGGAACAGACGATGGTTGAATGGGAAACGCAATTCGCCGATGTCGATTGCTGCTTCGAGCGGGTGCATGAAATGGCTGAGATGGCCGAGCATCCGCAGGTTAAGGCGCGCGGCATGGTGAAGCGGCATGATGGTCCCGATCCTTTCTTCGAAGTACTTTATCCGGCCTGGGTCGATGGCAAGCCGCCAGAGGCGCGGGCGCCAGTGCGCTATCGGGAGGCAGCGGAGGTCATCGCCGAATGGACATGACGTTTACCATCAAGCCCACGGGCGCCGCACTGGGCGCGGAGATTCATGGGCTTGATCTTACCCGCCCGATATCCGAAGCGGAGAAGGCGGGACTGCGCGAGGCGTTGTTGCGGCATGTCCTTCTGGTGTTTCCGGGGCAGCATCTAACGGCGGGCCAACTGGCCGATTTCTGCCGCTGCTTCGGGCCGATTACGCGTCATATTCTCGATCAATTTCACCATCCTGAGGAACATGATCTGTGCATCATTTCCAACGTTGTGGAGAGCGGCAAAGGCCGCACCACGGCGCGCACGGCGGGGAGCTATTGGCATTCCGACCTTTCCTACCTGGCGGAACCCGCTGAGACTTCGATGCTCTATGCGATTGAGGTGCCGGAAACTGGTGGCGACACGCTGTTCTGCAATATGTACACCGCCTATGAAGCCCTGCCCGAGGCGATGCGGAAGCGGACCGCTGGGTTGACGGCAGTGCACAACATTATGAGTGGCACAGGCGCCGACGCCAAAGTTCCGCTCACGGAAGCGCAGCGCGCCAAGGTGCCGGATGCGATCCACCCGATTGTGCGCCGCCATCCCGAAACCGGCCGCGACGCACTATTCGTCAATCCCGGTTTTACCCGGCGCGTTGTGGAGTTGGAAGCGGCGGCGGGCACGGCGCTGCTCGAAGAGCTCTTCGCCCATGCCACCGAAGCGCGTTTCACCTATCGTCACAAATGGCATGCCGGCGACGTCACCCTGTTCGACGGTCGCGCCTCCATGCACTCAGCGACCGGCGGTTACACCGATGCCGATCGCCGCACCCTGTGGCGCGCCTTCATGGGCGGCAGCTACGGCAGTTAATAAACCCTTCCCCCCCCCCCCCCCCCCCCCCCCCGGGGGGGGGGGGGGCGGGGTAGTTTGTGGCCGCCGCCGTTCTCCCCCCCCCCCCCCCCCCCCCCCCCCCCCTGCGCGGGCCCCCCCTTCCCCCCCCCCTCCCCGTCCCCCGCCCCGATCGGTCACCTCGGTAGTAGCAGCAACGCCGTCCCTCGTTCGATTGCTGGCATTCCCGGCAGCGGCAGCGGCGGCGGCGGTGGTGGCA
>Ga0114999_10001009_pt1 | contig 40278 bp, 36 predicted proteins | sample ArcticOcean_MG_C_3_FD_89820 | JGI IMG/M metagenome (GOLD analysis project Ga0114999, IMG submission 89820) | Marine microbial communities from western Arctic Ocean - ArcticOcean_MG_CB8_126 | ecosystem: Environmental > Aquatic > Marine > Oceanic | place: Arctic Ocean: Canada Basin | collected...
GCAAGAAGTGCATCGTTTGTCCTTTGTGGTAGTGACTACTTAGTGAGCGTGACGTATCAGTCCGATGAACACGGACGTGAGCATTGCGAAGATGTAGGCCTGTAGAAAGGCCACGAACAACTCGAGAATCATGAGAATGCTGGCCGCCGTAACGGAGGCCACTCCCATGAAGTAACTCTGGGTGACGAAGATCATGCCCATGATCGCCAGAACGAGAGTGTGTCCGGCGGTCATGTTGGCCAGAAGACGTACAGCCAAGGCGAAAGGCTTGGTCAGCTTGCCCAGCGCCTCGACGATGCTCAGCACGATCAGCATGAACGGCTTCATCAGCGTCGGGACGCCCGGCGGCAGAAAGAAGATCGTTCGCGCATAACCGGCTGGCCCCAACGCCCTCATGCCTGCGATCTCGGTGACGATAAAGCTGATGATCGCCAAGGCAGCCGTTACCGAGAGGTTGGCAGTGGGCGTGATCCCAAGGGGCGTGAGGCCCATCAGGTTCATCCCGAGAATGAAGAAGAAGAGGGTCAGGATGAACGGTGTGTAGGCGTCTGCCCCGTGTCCGATGTTCACCCTCACGACTTCGTCGCGGAAGTAGATGATCATCGCTTCCATCGAGTTTGCGAACCCACTCGGGGCCTTCTCAACCCCCTTGGAGCGGATCATGCGCGCCACAGGAATGAAGATGAGGGGAAGCATGACGGCGACGAAGAGCATGACCACGAGCTGCCGCGTCGGCGACAGGTCGATGGCGAGCCCACCCAAATGGATCGGGTCGATACTCAGCGCTTCCAGGCTCCAATGCTGGCCAGCGAACTCGATATCCTTGGCGTCGCCAATATGGTGGGAAATGAAGTCGGGCAGCCCTTCCATGGTAAGGCCGGCCTCGGCGCCATGAGCAGCCTCTTGGGCTGCGTCTTCAGCGTGCTCCTGCAGAGCTCCGAATAGACTCATGTTGTCGTCCGTACGTCCTTGTCATCGGCCCTTAAGAAGACCGGTTCTATCAGCAACAAGACGAAGAAGAATCCCACCAGCGACAGCAACAACGCTGCCGGTTCAACCGACGCGAGCATCGTGGATGCAAACCCTACGGCAACGACAACCGCTACTCGGATCCCGATTCCAGCTCCCCACCAGACCATGAAGCGGGTGGGCTCGCCTCGCGCACGAAGCAGCAACCCGAATGCCATGACCTGAACAGGGTACCCGATCGACGCCGCGAGGAGAACGCCTCGCCTACCCGCTTCGTCGAAGAACGGCAAAAGCGCCGCAGCTCCCAATCCAATGATCAAGAGGGCGACTAAAGCGTACCTACTCAGGCCACTCAATCCGTCTCACTCTCCTCTTGGTCTTGCTCCAGTCGTGGACGAACCACCATCTGGACGTAGAGACTGTAGAATCCGGCCGCGCCCCCGAATAACATCCCGAAAAGCGTCAGGAGAGACTCATATCCCACACGCTCCCCGACCTTGAAACCGACCCACCCGAAAAGAGCCACCGACGCTGCCAAAGCCATCCCGTGTCCCAAGTACTGGGAGGAGGCATAAACGGCGTCTTTTCCCGTGTCTTCGCTCGGATTTCCTGACTTCTTCATCGCCTGGAACTCCGGTGAGAACCCCGAGGGGTCGTCCAAAGCCAACAAAATCTAGAGGCTTGTGAAAAAAAGCGCAAGCGGCATTTTTGCCCTATAAAAGGGGCGTTCCCGGGGATTCACAGCGCTTGACGGGGGAGGACACCGTGGTCAACTTCGCGACGTGAAAAGCAGGCTTGAATCGGCTCGACCATCTCTATACACGCCCTTGGAGAGAGATCTGAACACCGGACCTCTCATCATGGATGGCGTGTACGGTGCGTGGCCATCATACCATGCCACGCCCGCCGCGCGGCAAAACCCATTTACCAGGGTGTGGAAAGCGATCGGATGACGTCGACAACAGAAGCGGTTATTCAAGATCGGGACTTGCAGCTCCTCGAGCGCGTAGCCGAGGTGGCCCAGGAGCTCCGCAACGAGATCGAGAAGCAAATCGTTGGCCAGCATGATGTGGTGGAAGGCTTGCTCACCGCTCTGCTCGCGAACGGGCACGCGCTTCTGGTCGGTGTCCCGGGCCTGGCCAAGACCCTGCTCATCTCGACGCTGGCCGAAGCCCTCGACTTGGACTTCAGCCGCATTCAGTTCACCCCCGACCTCATGCCTACCGACATCACAGGCACCGAAGTCATCGAAGAGGACCGCCCCACGGGTCGTCGGGTGTTCCGCTTCGTCAAAGGACCGATCTTTGCGAACGTGGTTCTGGCAGACGAGATCAACCGGACACCGCCGAAGACCCAAGCGGCGCTCCTTCAGGCCATGCAGGAGCGCGAAGTGACTGCGGCAGGCCAGACCTACACCCTGGATGCACCGTTCTTCGTACTCGCGACCCAGAACCCGATCGAGCAGGAAGGCACCTACCCCCTTCCCGAGGCTCAGCTCGACCGTTTCATGCTCGAGTTGCCGATCGGGTACCCGACCAAAAATGAAGAAGAAGAGATCGCGATGCGGACCACGGGTGAGGAGACTCCCGAGATCAGCCCCGTACTTGCGGCAACCGAATTGATAGAGCTCCAACACTTGGTCCGTCGAGTCCCTGCGTCGCCCTCGCTTGTGTCCTTCGCGGTGCATCTGGCCCGCTCGACTCGTCCCGAGATCGACGATACCGCCGGTGTGGCGGAAAAGTACGTGAGCTGGGGTGCCGGACCCCGGGCCTCCCAGTTTCTGGTCCTGGGCGCCAAGGCGAGGGCTGCATTGAGAGGCGATCCGATTCCGTCCTACGACGACGTGCGCGCGGTCGCACCCGCCGTCCTCGCTCACCGCATCGTCCTCAACTTCGAGGCCGAAGCGGACGGACGAGTAACCCGAGACGTGATCGCCGAGCTCCTGCAGGACACGATGGAATGGACGTAGGTCCGAGTAGCGATGCGGGTCAATGCCCGCCTAGTCCCTGGGGACTAACATGATCTGGCTGCTGCTGTTCGCGGCGGCTCTCGCCATCTTTCTGTCCGCTCTACTCGCCGCTGCGGAGGCAGCAGCCTTCGCGGTTGGCTCATCCCGGCTACGGACCCTTGAGGAAGAAGGGTTCCGGGGTGCGGGGGCCCTCGCCGACCTGAGAGCACAGCCCGAGCAGGTCCGGGGCTCACTGCTCGTCCTGACCACGATTCTCAACGCATGTACCGTCGGGATCTCGGTCATTGCGGGCACACTTATCAGGGGCACCAGCGGGGGCGCTGTCGGGCTCCTGGCCGGAGGTATTGTCGTCCTAATTGTGGGGCAAAGCCTGCCACGTTTCCTGGCGACGGTCCGACCCCTCCGCTTGGCTCTTGGTGCAGCCCCACTACTGGTCTTCGTCGAGGGGGCGGTCGAGACGGTGACGAGGCCCTTCGCGCGGATATCCGGCCTCTTGGTGTGCCGGAACGGGGACGAGGGATCGACTGAAGACGAGCGGGCCGTCCGCGAGATCTCGGAACTCGGCCAGGAAGAGGGGCTCATCGGAGTGGAAGAGCACCTCTTGGTGGAGCGAGCATTCCGCCTCGACGAATTGACCGCTTGGGACGTGATGACTCCGAGGGTCGACATCTTCGCCTGGAAGGATACACTCACACTCCAGGAAATCGTCGACGAGCTCGCTACAGTTCCCTACTCCCGGGTCCCGGTCTACCACGAGACCCCGGACGACATCTCCGGCATCCTATATGTGAGGGAGGCATACGAGCACTACGTGGCCGGACGCACCTCGATGACGCTGGGTCAACTATCTCGCGAGCCGCTCTTCGTGCCGGGGTCCCTACCGCTGACACGCTTGCTGGGTCAGTTCCAGGCGCGTCGAATACACATGGGCATCATCGCCGACGAGTTCGGAGGCACGGACGGCCTAGCCACGCTGGAAGACATTCTCGAGGAGCTGGTGGGAGAGATCGTCGATGAGACCGATGAGGACGAAGAGGCGCTCATCCGCGTGTCTCGGACACAAGTCGAAGCGCCCGGCGGCATGGACGTGCGAGAGATCAACCACGCTTTCAACGTGACACTACCGCAGCTCGAGCACCGCTCTCTGAACGGCTTCATCCTGGAGGAGTTGGGCCAGGTACCAGAGACCGGTGAGACGCTCGATCGGGCCGGGGTCCGGATCAAGATCCTCGAAGCGACGGATACGCAAGTAATCCGCGCTCGTCTGACGAAGGTGACCGTAACGAATCGGGAAGAGACGGGCTGATGGTCCGCGCCCCCATCAGCACAAGCGGCGGTCCCTCCTAGTGGCTATTTTGCTGCCATTCCACGGGAAGCGACCCCGAATAGCCAGTTCCGCCTTTGTCGCACCCAACGCCGTTTTGATCGGCGACGTCACTGTCGGTGAGGAGGCGAGCATCTGGTTCGGAGCCGTGCTTCGTGGTGACGACCCGAACAACGGAATCATCGTGGGCGCGGGCAGCAGCGTGCAGGACAACTGTGTGGTGCACGTGGGCGACTGGGGGGCCACCTTCATCGGCGAGCAGGTGACCGTCGGGCACGGAGCCAAGTTCGAGAGCTGTGAGATCGGTGATCGAACCGTGGTCGGCATGAACGCGGTGATCCTACAAAAGGCGCGTGTCGGCATGGAATGCGTCATCGGGGCCAACGCGGTGGTGCTTGAGGGAGCCGAAATCCCAGACCGAAGTCTGGTGGCCGGAGTCCCCGGTGTCGTGAAGAAAACTCTCGACGCGTCGGCACCTTGGCTCGCAAAGGGAGGCCGCCACTATATCGAGCTGTCCAAGGAGTACCTTGCGCAGGGGATCGGTCAACCCGATGTGGTCCGCTGCGAGCTATGCGGAGGACCGGTGCTGGAGCGGCACTGTAAGATCGTGTGTCTCGACTGTGGTTATCAACGGGACTGCTCTGACCCTTAGGAAGCCGCATGCATTATCCCTGATCGCAGCTGACGCGTAGATTTGGGTATGGATCTCGATACGACCCGGGAAGCGGCTGAGTTGCAGCGGACGGTACTCGCCTCGTTGAGCGGAGTCGTACGGCTGCAACAGGCCTTGGACCTCAGCCAGTTTGTTGCCGACTTGAGTGCTGTGGGAGCTGCGGCCCGCGCTGAGGCGTCTTCTGACGCCGGCGGGATCCGCACCCCGGATTCCTCCCCCGCCTGAACGCCGCCCACGATGCCTTGGGACTGAGCGGAGAACCCTTCGCAGGTCCTAGCGCACAGGCATCTGCAGTATCGAGGTCGCGTACCACTCGATGATGTCGTTTCCCCATCCGTAGGTGACCGCGGCCCCGGCCGCCAAGAAAATCCCGAAGGGCACGAGCTTGCCCGTCTTGTACGAGATCGGTCCAAAGATCACCGACCCCAGAAGCGACCCTAGGAAGATGGTCAGAAGAACTCCTTGCCATCCCAGGAACGTGCCGATCATCGCCATCATCTTTATGTCGCCGCCGCCCATCGCGTCTTTCTTGAACATCCACTTACCGCCGATGGCGACGGTCTTCAGCAGGGCAAACCCAATGACGGCGCCGATCAACGCCTGAAGTGGCTCTATCCCGCCCGGCAAGAACGACAGCCCACCACCGATGACGAGTCCACCCAGCGAAAACTGATCGGGGATGATGTAGAAGCGGGCGTCACTGAGTGAGATCCCGAACAGCATCGTGAGCAACACCACCCCGCGAAACGCTTCTCCGGACAACCCTCCGTAAGCAAAGACACCCGCCCACACGAGACCGGTCCCGAGCTCGACCAGAGGATACTGGATCGAGATCTGTTCCTTGCATGCACGGCAATGTCCCCCGAGGAACAGCCAACTCAGGACGGGAATGTTGTCGTACCAGTGGGTGTCCGTGCCGCACGACGTACAGTCCGACCCAGGGAAAACAACCGACTCGTCCTGGGGCCAACGAAGCGTGCACACGTTCAGGAACGATCCGAGGATGAGCCCGAAGGCCCCGGCGATCACAGCGATGACCAGTGGGTCGATCAAAGAGCGTCACTCCCCTTTGTCGTAAGCACGTAGAGCAGGATCGAGCCGGCCACACCGGCGTTCAGCGAATCCGCCCCCTCCCCCATCGGGATGGCGATCTTATCGGCCGCAGCCTCCATCAGCTCGGCCCGGAGCCCGGCCCCTTCGTTGCCGACCGCCAACGCCCAGGAATTGGTCGGCTCAACCGCGCTAACATCACGCCCGTCGGCATCGGCGACCAGCAGCTGAACGTTTCCGCTCTCCAACCAAGGTGCCACCTCCGACCACTTGGCTCGAACCACATCCAGATGGAAGCCGGCGCCTGATGAGGCCCTGACGGCTTTGGCGTTCCACGGATCCACGGACCCGTCGAGCGCCACCACCGTCGACACTCCGAACGCTCGGGCAGCACGGATGAGTGTGCCGAGGTTCCCGGGATCCTGAATGGCGTCGAGCAGCAAGATGGGTCCGCCAGCGCGACCGGACAGCGCCGAGAGTTCCCCCTTCGGTTCCTGGCAGACGAGCAGGATTCCCTGCGGATGCTCAGTGGCGGCCATCCACGACAGGTCTTGGTCCTCAACCAGGTCGACCGGCAGCCCACGCTCGGAAACCGAACCAGCTAGAGCCGTACCGGCCTCTCCCTCTAGGAGCCTCGGGGACTGGATCACGAAGCGAACCCTCACCCCGGCGGCCAACGCCTCCTCCACGCAACGCACGCCCTCGACCAGGACGAGTGCCTCTCGAGCTCGGCCCTTTCGAGTCTTCAAGCGCTCGATGAGCTGTATCTTGTTCTTGCTGAGCGGCACTAGATTGGCCTCTGACCAGTGTCGGAAAACGAAGGACGTCCCTCAAATCCTCGGACTCTATGGATAACCCACCTCCCGTAGCCCTCACAATCGCCGGGAGTGACAGTGGAGGCGGCGCCGGAATACAGGCGGATCTGAAGACCTTCCAGGCGTTCGGTGTCTTCGGCTGCAGCGCCATCACCGCCGTCACCGCACAGAACACCAAGGGCGTGGAGGCCGTGCATGGCATTCCGGGTGATGTCGTCCGGGCCCAGATCGATGCGGTGGTCGACGACCTGGCGCCAGCGGCTGTGAAATCCGGGATGCTCGGAACGGCGGCCTTAGTTGCCACCGTGGCGGAGCGTATCCGCTGCCACGGCCTCGACAACTACGTGCTCGACCCGGTGATGGTGTCCACGAGCGGGCACCGGCTGCTGGACGACGGGGCGGTGGATGAAATCCGGAACGACCTAATGCCGTTGGCCACGGTGGTGACGCCCAACCTCCATGAGGCAGGCATCCTGACCGGTAGAGTCCTGGAAGGACCCGACGACCTGGCACAGGCTGGACGGGACCTGCTTGAAATGGGCGCCCGAGCTGCCCTCATTAAGGGCGGTCACCTAGAAGGGGACGAGGCTGTGGATATCCTAGTGACCAACCAGGGGCAGCGGACATGGTCCCGTCCAAGGATCGACACGGCGGCGGGGCACGGCACGGGATGCACTCTATCAGCGGCGCTCACCGCAGGACTCGCGCTCGGCATGTCACTGGAGGACTCAACCGACGCCGCGATCGACTTCGTGGCGAGGGCCCTCCGGGAGGCCCCGGCCCTGGGAGCCGGTAACGGGCCGATCAACCACTTCCTACCCGGGATACCTGGGGACTGACCTGCGCTCTGCGGCGAACGGACCGCCCCACGATCACTCCAATCCGTTCAGAACGCCCTGCACGATGGTCCCCAAGCGACTGGCGGCCCCCTTCCCCATCTCCAAGACCTCATGGTGGGTGAGAGTGTTGTCGCCGCTCCCCAATCCGGCCGCAGGATTCGTCACGACGGAGAACCCCAGCACCCTCATGCCCAGCGCCCGGGCCGTGATGACTTCGGGCACCGTCGACATTCCTACCACGTCGGCTCCCATCGAAGCCAGCATGCGCACCTCGGCGGGTGTTTCGTAGTTGGGCCCCAAGACGCCGGCGTAAACGCCTCGGCGCAGTTCGATCCCATTCTTCTGGGCGGCCTCGAGGGCGAGGGCCTGAAGTTCGGGGTCGAAGGGGCGACTCATATCTGGAAAACGCACCTCGGCGCCATGGACGGGCCCTGCTAGCGGGCTCCGAAACATGAGATTCATGTGGTCATCGAGCAGGACGACAGTCCCAGGGGGCAGTCCGCCGTGCAGACCCCCGGTCGCGTTCGTAACGATCATCGTGCCGACTCCGAGAGCCGCGGCGATCCGAACCGGCGCCACTACGACGTCGGTTGAATGACCCTCGTAGGCATGGAAGCGCCCGACCTGTACCAACGTGTTCTTCCCACCGAGCCGCCCGAACACGTACCGGCCCGAGTGTCCTGCAACCGACGGCTTCGGGTAGCCCAGGACATCCCCGAAGTCCACGACGGTGGGATCCTGGACCGAATCGACGAGGTCCGCGAGTCCCGAGCCCAAGACGATCAGTGCGTCGGGGTCGGCACCAAACTCGGCACGTAGCGCCGACGCAGCTCGCTCAACCCGGTCGGGCTCGAAGTCGGACGTCACAACAACATGCCCGCGACCGTCGCCGTCATGAACGCCGCGATCGTTGCTGAGCAGTCAGGCAATAAATCCGAGGACGACGAGTCCGAGCAACGAATGGGCTCGGTCGGCCAAGGGCGTGTCCAGGTCTCTCCCGATCGCCGAGATCTGAGTCGAGGCCGACTGGATCGCTACCGTTTCTGCACCGCCAGCCAGTGTCGCACCGGTAAGCAGAAGAATGCCCGCTGCGACCCATAAGAAGAGGGTGCCCCTGCTTCATCGACTGATCTCCTGGCGGTCAAAAAGGGGGCCGGTGACTCGGACAGGTCACGGGCGCATTGGCGCGAGCACGGTAACGTCCTTCGCGCGCGGTCGCCAAATACGGTGTCACGCCCACTCTACAGGACCCGGTTGAGTACTTCCTGACGCGCCCAACACCTAGTACATGCCATTTTGGCAGCTCCCTGCCGGAAAGGCGCCAGATTGGCGGCTTTCCGACCGTGTCACTGGGCATGATGATTGCACAGGACGGGCTAGGAGATATACAGGAGACGTAGCTGTCCACCCCGAGCCGGGGTTGAGCACATACACGGTAGGTCCATTAAAGGAGCAGACATGGGAAAGGTAATCGGCATCGACCTCGGAACCACGAACTCGGTGGTCGCGGTCATGGAGGGAGGAGAACCCGTCGTCATCCCGAACTCTGAAGGCGGACGTACGACCCCGTCCGTAGTGGCGTTCACGAAGGACGGCGAGCGTCTCGTGGGACAGGTGGCACGCCGACAGGCCATCACCAACCCCGAGAACACGATCTTCTCTATCAAGCGCTTTATGGGCCGTAAGGGCTCTGAAGTTACCGAAGAGCAGAAGCTGGTCCCCTACGCAGTCGAGACCGACGGTAAGGGCCGAGTCGAGATCAAGGTCCCGAACGTGGACAAGACGTTCACTCCGCCCGAAATCTCGGCGATGATCCTGCAGAAGATGAAGCAGACCGCCGAGGACTACCTGGGCATGAAGGTCGAACAGGCCGTCATCACCGTCCCGGCCTATTACAACGACGCTCAGCGTCAGGCCACCAAAGACGCCGGTAAGGTCGCCGGCCTCGACGTACTACGTATCATCAACGAGCCCACCGCGGCCGCTCTGGCCTACGGCCTCGACATGAAGGCCGACGAGAAGATCGCCGTGTTCGACTTGGGTGGCGGTACCTACGACATCTCCGTGCTCGAGTTGGGTGACGGCGTCTTCGAAGTGAAGTCCACGAACGGCGACACGCACTTGGGTGGTGACGACTTCGACCAGAAGATCATCAACTGGCTCGTCACCGAGTTCAAGAAGGATCAGGGCATAGATCTGTCCACGGACGCGATGGCGCTCCAGCGGCTCAAGGAGGCGTCTGAGAAGGCCAAGATGGAGCTGTCCTCGACACACCAGACCGACATCAACCTGCCGTTCATCACGGCCACGCAGGACGGTCCGAAGCACCTCAACTACTCGCTCACGCGGGCCAAGCTCGAGCAGCTCGTAGACGACCTGGTGCAGCGGTGCTTGCCGCCGATGAAGCAGGCGCTAGAGGATGCCGGGCTGGATCCGAAGGACATCGACGAGGTCATCCTGGTAGGTGGCTCGACGCGGATTCCCAAGATCCAAGAGGTGGTCACCGAGTTCTTCGGCAAGGACCCACACAAGGGTGTGAACCCGGACGAGGTCGTCGGAGTCGGGGCGTCCATCCAGGGCGGCGTGTTGGCCGGAGACGTTACCGACGTTCTCCTGCTCGACGTTACTCCATTGTCGCTCGGCATCGAGACCCTCGGCGGCGTGATGACCGCGCTGATCGAGCGGAACACGACCATCCCCACAGAGAAGGCCGAGATCTTCTCCACGGCGGAAGACAGCCAGACCACGGTCGAAATCCACGTGCTCCAGGGCGAACGCAAGATGGCCGTGGACAACAAGACCATCGGCAAGTTCCAGCTAACGGGGATTCCGCCGGCACCTAGGGGTATGCCTCAGGTCGAGGTCACCTTCGACATCGACGCGAACGGAATCTTGCATGTGTCGGCCAAGGACAAGACGACCGGTAAAGAGCAGAAAATCCGCATCGAGTCGTCGAGCGGACTCAGCGACACCGAAATCGACAAGATGGTGAAGGACGCCGAGTCGCACGCCGACGAGGACGAGCAGCGCAGGGAGAAGGTCGAGGCCCGCAATCAGCTCGACTCACTGGTCTACCAGGTGGAGAAGGATTCCGCCGAGTGGGGTGACCAGGTGGCCGAGGAGACCAAGGAGCGCCTAGAGCAGGCCGTCGAAGCCTCCAAGGAAGCCCTCAAGGGCGACGAAGCCGCAGCCTTCAACTCCGCTCGCGACGAGCTGATGCAAGCCTTCAGCGCAGCCGGCCAGGAGATGTACCAGTCCCAAGCAGCCGAAGCCGAGGGTGGCGAGGACGGCGAAGCCGCTGAGGGTGAGGCGGCGGAAGGTGCCAGTGACGACGACGAAGTGGTCGAGGCTGACTACGAGATCGTCGACGAAGAGGGTTGAGTCGAGAGGGGAATCAGCGGTCCCCACTCACCGACGCTTCGCTCCAGCGCTTCGCGCCGGCCCGGTTCGTTGGGGACCGCTGATTCCCTTCTCTCACATCTGGGCTTGGGCGCGACGGTGGCTGTAGCTGCCCCGTCCAAGCTGGAGGGTAGACATGGCTGGCGGGCCCCTTCCGCCGCCAAGCTGGGCCGGGGCAAGAGTGGTAGGTCATGCGGTGGTATCGTCCGCGGAGCCGCCGAAGCGGTGGTAGCGAAGCGGCGCCTCAGGGGACGATACCACCGCACCTACCATAGGCCACGGGCAACCCAAAGCAGCGCCCTGGGGTCGAAGAGAAGACGGAGCTTGGACCAAGGTGTTGCTTCGTAGGGTAGTACCGCGCGGACTGTTGATCGATAGCAAACGGGAATCAATACGGGATGATGGAAATGATTGATATCTATGACCCTCTTCGCTCAAAGATGAAGCTGGTTTTCTACTCGGCGGTGGCTTGCCTCTTCGGGCTTGGCATTACGTCGGCGCTGGGGTGGACGGGGGTGACGCACTCGATGCCGGTTCTAGATACACAGCCTCAGATATCAACAGAAGCGGTGCAGCCGGCGTTGGACCTGAGTGACGCGTTCGTCAACGTCTCCGAGATGGTGACGCCGGGCGTGGTTCGGATCGAGGCGCGCAGGCAGGCTCCGGCGGCTCAGGAGCAGCCCAGTCGGCTGTTCCGGAACCTCCCGGAGCAGAACCAGCAGGATCGTCCCGATCAGGTGGCAAGCGGCAGTGGATTCGTCGTCTCGCCCGACGGATACATTCTGACGAACAACCACGTCGTTGCCGACGCCACTACCCTGACCGTTTTCCTGCAGGACCGGAGGTCTTTTCCGGCGACCCTGGTGGGGCGGGACCCGTTTACGGACGTCGCGGTCATCAAGATCGAGGCGGAAAACCTGGGGAGCCTGAGCCTCGGCGACTCAGACGCCCTGCGCGTCGGTGAGTGGATCGTAGCGATCGGCAATCCGGGATTCGGTGGTACGAGTCGGCCCTTGGACTACACAGTGACTGTGGGGATCATCAGCGCGTTGGGGCGGCCGCTCCTGCTCCTGCAGCAGGAACTCAATCAGAACCCCGAAACCCGCGCGGCACGTGGATTCGCGATCGAGGACTTCATCCAAACGGATGCGGTCATCAATCCCGGCAACTCCGGCGGCCCGATGGTGAACCTGCGCGGCCAGGTGGTGGGGATCAACTCAGCCATCGCCAGCAGAACCGGCTTCTATCAAGGCTACGGCTTCGCCATTCCGATCGATCTGGCTCGGCGCGTCATGGAGGACCTGGTCGAGTACGGCCGCGTTCGGCGGGCATGGCTGGGGATCGCGATGACGGGGGTAGACGCGATATCCGCTGAAAGCTACGGCCTGCCTACCGTCTCCGGAGTCGAGGTGACGCAGATCACGCCAGACGGACCCGCCGAGGAGCACGGGCTCATGGCCTACGACGTGATCGTGGCCATCGACGACCAGCAGGTGGGACGTACGGGACAACTCCAGCAGAGTATCGCTCGTAGACGTCCCGGAGATCGCATCGACGTGACGGTATACCGTGACCGGCGTGAGCGGACGATCAACGTGCGCTTGGGTGAGGCGACGCTCAATGCCGAACCCGTGACCGTTGCCGCGGCTCCGGTTCGCGACGAACCGCGCATGGATGACAAGCTCGGACTGCGCATCGAGAACATGAGTCGCGAGTTCGCTTCGGATTACGGATTCCGCGAAGTCACCGGAGCGGCCATCACGGATGTACAGGTGAACGGTCCGGCGGCTCGCCGCGGACTCAGGCCGGGCTTTCGGGTGATCGAAATCAATCGACAGCCGGTCGACGACGCGTCGGATGTGCTGCGGATCATGTCCGATGTGGACAGGGGTGACATCGTGACGCTGCGAGTCGAGCCTCCAACGGGACAGCCTCAGGTGTTCCACGTGCGGATCTCGCAGTAGCTCGGTCCCCGACTACAAGCCAAGAAGCAAGACGAGAGGCGCGACGCCCAAGCGGGTCGCGCCTCTTCTCTTGCCCAAAGGGCGCCATCTGTTGATGGCGTTTTGGGCCTCGGTTATCTTCTTCTAATTCGGCTTTTAGCCCGATTTTCAGCAAGATCACAGGCGAAAGTGGCGGAATTGGTAGACGCGCAGGATTTAGGATCCTGTGGCTTAGTGCCGTGGGGGTTCGAGTCCCCCCTTTCGCATTCGGGTTTTCGGCTTTTATGCCGAGTCTTTTCGAGGGATTGAGTATAGATGGCAATCGACGGAACACAGCTACGGATATCCGTAGAAGAAGGCGATCGTTGGAGACGCACGATGAGCGTCACCGTACCTTCGGACATCGTTCAGCAAGAGCGGAAGCGCATTACCGGCGAACTTGCCGGGCGCCTCAAACTGCCAGGGTTCCGCAAGGGACGCGTGCCCGCCACGGTGGTGGAGCAGCGTTTTGGCCCTGCCCTGAACCGGGAAGCACTCGACAAGTTGATCGGAGATGCCTACCGGGAAGCGCTCAGCCAGAACGAGCTCAACCCCATATCTGAGGGCGAGGTCGGGAACGTCCAGTACGAGCCCGAGCAAGATCTCGTCTTCTCGATCTCATTCGACGTTCGCCCGGAACTCGATATCTCCCGGCTAGGTGGCTTCAAGGTGGAACGTCCGCCCGTCGAGGGCTTGGACGAGAAGCTTCAGGAGGTGCTGGAGCGGCTCCAAGAACAGAATGGGACCTGGGCGCCCCTGGAGGGCGGTGGGGCTGCCGAAGACGGTGACATGGTAGGGGTCGAGATCGAACGTCTCGAAGTGGATGGTGAGGGAGTCACGCAGCCCTACGAGTTCGTGTTGGGACGGGGCGACGCCATTCCCGATATCGAAGAGGCGATCAAGACCCTGGAGATCGGAGCGAGCGGAGAGTTCGTAGTCCACTTCCCGGACGACTTTCCCAACGAAGAACGGCGCGGAGAAGAAGAACATCTTCGCATCGGCCTCTTGGCGCGCAACAAGCAAGAGCTTCCTGATCTGGACGATGAGTTCGCCAAGAAGCTGGGCGAGTTCGAAAGCCTAGACGATCTCTCGGCGAAGGTGCGTTCCGACCTAGAGCGGGAAGCCGATGATCAGGCCGAAGGAGCAGTGAGGGGCCAACTCTTGGACTCCATCCTTGAGGCGAATCCCTTCACGGTTCCCGTCTCCATGGTGAATCGATACGTCGAGTCACTCCTCGGGAATCCGGAGAACGTGCCGCCCGAGAAGTGGGAGGAAGCCAAAGAGCAGATCACCCCACAGGCCGAGATGGCGGTGAAAAGGATTCTGCTGATCGACAAGGTTTCGGATGCCGAGGGACTGACGGCGACCGAGGAGGAACTCGATTCGCGCATCGAAGAGATTGCCGAGAAATCCGGAGAAAATCCGGCCAAGGTCTACGCCAATCTTCAGAAAAGCGAGAGATTGGAAGCATTAGAACGAGAGATTACCGAACGAAAAGTCTTCGACTTCCTCAAGGGGCAGTCGGAAATCATAGCGAACTAAGCCGAAAGACAACGGAGCAACTAGAACCAATGGCGATCTACCCACCCTACGTCATCGAACGGACCAGCCGCGGCGAGCGTAGCTATGACATCTTCAGCCGCCTGCTCATGGACCGCATCATCTTCCTGGGTACGGCCATCGACGACAATGTGGCCAACATCATCATTGCCCAGTTGTTGTTCCTCGATGCGGAAGACCCCGAGCGTGACGTCTATATCTACGTGAACTCGCCCGGCGGCGGTGTCTACGCGGGGCTAGCCATCTACGACACGATTCAGCATATGCGCGCTCCAGTTTCGACGTTCGCGGTGGGTATCGCTGCCTCGATGGCCGCAGTGCTCGTGGGAGCTGGTGAGAAGGGCAAGCGCGCGGCGCTACCGAACGCCCGGATCATGATCCACCAGCCTTCAGGAGGGTCGCAGGGTACGGCCTCCGACATCGAGATCGCCGCCAAGGAGATTCTCTATACAAGGCAGCGGCTGAATCAGATCATGGCCAAACACACAGGCCAGAGCCTCGAGCAGGTGGCCGAAGACGTAGATCGCGACCGCTACATGAGCCCCGAAGAGGCTCTGGAATACGGTCTGATCGATCGAATTCTCGAGGGTCCATTGCCGACCGATGGTAAGCCGACCGACTCGCACAAGAAGGTTGACGGGCCCGTCGACGAAGACAAAAAATAGAGCTACGGAAGAGCTAGGGGAGGACTGAATATGTCCAGTGACAAACACCTGCGCTGCAGCTTCTGCGGAAAGTCCAAGGAGAGCGTCAAGAAGTTCATATCCGGACCGTCCGTCTACATCTGTAACGAGTGCATTTCCCTCTGCAACGAAATTCTTGCGGAGGAAGAAGAGCGCGAGACAGTAGAAGCCGTAGTCCCTAGCCCGACACCTGAAGAGATCAAAGAGATGTTGGACCAGTACGTGATCGGCCAGGAACTCGCGAAGCGGGCCCTATCCGTGGCGGTCTACAATCACTACAAGCGGGTCAACAACCAGGGTGTGCTCGACGACGTCGAGATCGATAAGGCCAACATCCTGCTCATGGGCCCCACCGGCGTCGGCAAGACGCTGCTCGCCCAAACCCTCGCACGCATTCTGCACGTTCCGTTCACCATTGCCGACGCTACGACCCTCACCGAGGCCGGGTATGTGGGCGAGGACGTAGAGAACATCCTCGTGCGGCTGCTGCAGTCTGCCGACTTCAACGTGGCGGAGTGCGAGCGAGGCATCGTATATATCGACGAGATGGACAAAATCGCTCGCAAGTCGGAGAACCCGTCGATCACGAGGGACGTATCGGGCGAAGGCGTGCAGCAAGCGCTACTCAAGATCCTGGAGGGCACGGTGGCTTCCGTTCCGCCACAGGGCGGCCGGAAACACCCCCAGCAGGAATACATCCAGCTCGATACCAAGAACATCCTCTTCATCTGCGGCGGTGCCTTCGACGGGCTGGAGCAGATCGTAGAGGCGCGCCTGGGACAGAGGCGCATCGGGTACGGAGAAAAGGCGTCCGATGAGAAGCGCGATGACCTGCTCCGGCACGTGGAACCCGAGGACCTCCAAAGGTTCGGGCTGATTCCGGAATTGGTGGGACGACTGCCGGTAACCGTAAACCTGTCCGACCTCGACGAGGACGCGCTGGTGGACATCCTCTCCAAACCCAAGAACGCCTTGGTCAAGCAATACAAAAAATTGTTCGAGCTCGAGGGGATCGGTCTGACCTTCGACAAGGACGCGCTGCGCAGGATTGCGCAGAAGACTTTGGACCGGGGCACGGGCGCCCGAGGACTACGTTCGGTCATCGAAGAGTTTATGCGCGACGTCATGTTCGAGGTCCCGTCGCGCACGGACGTTCGTGAGGTGGTTGTGACTTCAGACTGCGTCGACCAGGAGGTCCCGCCTCTTCTCGTGCTCAATCCGGAAGAGCAAAAGAAGGAGGCTTAAGACCCCGGGTCGCACCAACCCCTTCCCCACATTTGTTTCCCGGAGTACGATAGCGCGCGTCAGGACCGACGCCGAAGAGACCATGGCGATCTGTCCACCCCAATCGACGCAGTTTCCAGGAGCCGAATGGCTACTCTGATCCGTGCCGATCAGACCAACGAGGTGCCTGACCAGCTTCCGGTCGTGGCCCTACGGGACCTCGTATTTTTTCCGTACATGGTCCTACCCCTTCTCATCGGTCGTCCGCCTTCCGTGGCCGCGCTCGAGATCGCCGAAGAGGGCGACGGGTACATTTTACTTCTGGCCCAGAAGGACGTGCAGGTAGAGGACCCAGAGCGGAACGACATCCACCGCGTCGGTACGGTGGCTCGTGTCCTCCAGGTCTCCAGGATACCGGACGGGAACGCCCGGGTCGTGCTCGAGGGACTCGGAAGGGTTCGGGTGCGCCGCTTCCTCCCGGCAGACGCAGGCTTGAGGGCTTCGATCGAGCCCTTCGTCGAAGAAGAGCAGGCCACTTCGAGAGAGTCGGCCGAGGACGAGGCCGTCTCGCGTGGCGTGGTAAAGCTCTTCAGCGAGTACATACGTCTCAGCGACCGAGTCCCGGACGAACTCCTCGGGTCGGTCGCCCTCGAGGGCGACCGGCTGCGCATGGCGCACCTGATCTCGGGCCACCTTCTGATACTCCCGAGCGAGAAGCAGGAGCTCCTCGAGGCACCCACGGTCCCCGCGTACTTTGGTGTCTTGAAGGAAATCCTACTTCGCGAACTCGAGATTCTGCGCATCGAGGAGAAGCTAGACGCGCAGATCCGGATGCAGATGGATACGGATAGCCGACAGCTCTACCTGCAGGAGCAACTCAAAGCGATCCACTCGGAGCTGGGCACCGATCCAAGCGACGAATGGTCGAATCTGGCGGCCAAAGTGGTTTCCTCGGACCTTCCCAAGCATGCACTCGAGCGGGCGGAGCGCGAACTCGGGCGTCTGGAAAAACTGAACCCGGTGGCTCCCGAAGCGGCCGTCATTCGCACCTACCTCGATTGGATCGTCGGGCTTCCTTGGACACAGCGGCGGGAGGACAATCTCGATGTTGCGCACGCCACAGCGGTTCTCGATGAGGCTCACTTCGGACTCGACGAGGTCAAGGAGCGAATTCTGGACCACGTCGCGGTGCTCTCACTGGTCGGAGAGCTAAAGGGACCCATCCTTTGCCTGGTCGGCCCGCCCGGAGTCGGTAAGACTTCGCTGGGGCGGAGCCTGGCCGATGCGCTCGGGCGGGAGTTCGTCCGGGTCAGTCTGGGCGGGGTTCGAGACGAGGCCGAGATCCGCGGCCATAGACGGACCTACGTGGGAGCGCTGCCTGGAAGAGTGCTTCAGGGCATGCGGAAGTGCGGCACCGTGAACCCGGTCTTCCTCTTGGACGAAGTCGACAAGTTGGCCCGCGACTTTCACGGAGATCCAGGCGCCGCGCTGCTCGAGGTGCTGGATCCCGAGCAGAACAAGAGCTTTGAAGATCACTACCTTGAGCTGGAATACGACCTCTCCGATGTGTTCTTCGTGGCGACGGCCAACACCTTGGCCGGCATCCCGGACCCACTTCGTGACCGAATGGAGATCATCCGACTTCCGGGATATCTGGACACTGAAAAACTGGCCATCGGACTCCGATTCCTGTGGCCACAACAGGCCGAACGTCACGGGCTGAATCCCGGTGACGTGGCACTCACCGAGGACGCCGCGAAGGGTATCATCCGGCAGTACACTCGCGAGGCCGGTGTGCGAGAGCTCGATCGTCGGATCTCGCGCGTGGCCCGAAAGATCGCTCGGCAGGAGGTGGACCGAGCCTCGGGCGAGGCTGCGGAACCGCAAGCCGTCGGCGTCGATGATCTCAAGGCGCTCCTGGGTCCGCCTCGTTATCTGGGTCGAAGCTCGGAGGACGAAGGTGAGCGGTCCGGGATGGCCAACGGTCTGGCCTGGACCGAGGCCGGCGGAGTGGTACTCGACGTCGAGGTGGCTGTGGTTCCCGGGAGCGGTCAGCTGCAGCTCACCGGAACCCTCGGCGACGTGATGAGGGAATCTGCTTTTGCGGCTTTGACGTACGCCCGCTCACGGGCTGTGCGACTGGGGCTCGACCCTCAGTTCCACAAGGAAGTGGACATTCACATCCACATGCCGGAGGGCGCGACGCCGAAGGACGGCCCGTCGGCTGGGATCACCATCGCGACGGCCCTCATCTCGGCCCTCACAGGCATTCCCTCGCGCTCCGATGTCGCCATGACGGGTGAGATTACCCTGCGTGGTCGAATCCTGGCGGTAGGCGGTGTGAAGGAGAAAATGGTGGCGGCCCTGCGCGAAGGAATGCGGAAGGTGCTGTTGCCGGTCACGAACGCCCCCGAGCTCGAACTTCTACCGGAAGAGGTCATCGAAGGCCTCGAGTTCGTTCCCGTCCGGACGATGGACGAGGTGCTCACCGAAGCCCTTTCCGAGCAACCCGAGCCGCGTAGGGGTGTCATCGAGGGCGCCGCGGTTCTAGGAACTCACCTCTCCCAGTAGTTTCCATTATGAAAATCAGAGTAGTGGAGTTCGCGGCGAGCCTCTATGTGCCCGGCGAACCGGTTCCCGAGGCGCTTCCTCAGGTCGCCTTTTCGGGGCGTTCGAACGTGGGTAAGTCGTCGCTCGTCAACGTCCTCCTTCTGCGTACACGTAAGAAACTAGCCCGTGTTTCGGGCGAACCCGGGAAAACGCAGTCGCTCAATTTTTATCGGGTCAATGACCATTTCTTCCTCGTCGACCTCCCCGGATTCGGCTATGCCAAGGTATCGGCCAAGATCCGGGCCTCGTGGAAAACGCTGATCGAGCAATACCTCGAAGGGGAACGGATGCTGCGGGGCGTCGTACATCTAGTAGACGCTCGACACGACCCGACTGCCACGGATCGGCAGATGGTCTCTTACTTGGCCGAGCGTAAGCTTCCGACGTTGGTGGTACTAACCAAGATGGACAAACTGAAAAAGGCCCAGCGGAAAACCGCCATCGCTACGGCAATGGAGCAGCTCGGATTGGATGACGAGCAGTTGTTGCCGTTCTCGTCCAAGACGGGAGCGGGCCGAGAAGAGCTGTTGTCGGCCTTGGAGAGCCTGGTCGGTATCGAGGAACTCGACAAATGAGGATGTCGTACCTCGGCACCATGGCAGTCTTGCTAGTTCTAGTAGGCTGCGGCGGTGTTGGTGGGGCACCGGCGGGCGGTACGCAACGATCCGGTCCCTCGGGTGAGCGTGTGCTGGTGCCCGCGGGCTTCGGAACCATGCTTCAGGACGACTTCACGCTCACGCTCGAGAGTGGTGCGCTACGGGTTAAAGTCACGCCGCTCGCGGAATCCGTCATCCGCCTAGCCGCCCCTGACACCTACGAGCGATTAGCTGGGCTGGCTCGGTCGAGTCGGAACGCCCTGCGGTCTCAGACCGGGGCCGACCCTTCGCTCTTCTTGGTTTCGTTGTTCAGTCGTGACCCTACGGTGCGGTATGAGCCTGAGAGCCTCCACATCCTGAACCGTGGGCGCCGCTTCCGACCGGAGGCCATCCACGCGATCACTCCGGGGTGGGGCGGGCAACGTCTGCGGCAGGAAGAGACCCAGATCGCGGTGTATGCGTTCGATCCGGCGGTGGACCTGGAGATCGCGCTGACGGTGGAATACGAGGACGCGAGGGACGGGTCCTGGGAGGGCATCCTGACCCGGCTGGAGTTGGAACGTATGAGGGTCAGTGGTCGTACCGGGGGTCCGATCTCCTAGTCCTCGTCCAGCCCGAACTTCTTGATCTTGCGGTAGAGGGTCCTCTCCCCGATCGCGAGTATCTGTGCTGCCTTTCGTCGATTTCCGCGCACTTCCTCCAGCGCTGCGATAATCGCCTCGCGCTCCAGATCTTCCATCGTCATTCCCGACCGGTACACGACGGTGCCTAGAGGCTCCACCTCGACGGCTTCGGTGCGATAGGGGACTTCGACTGCTCCGAGTGCGTCGGAGTCGCCGACCGCCCATGGGTCGTCCTCACCGCCACGTGGCCGTATGCCGATTTCCACGCCCGGGGCACTCCCGAGATAAGCTCCCCCACCCGGTCGGTACGGTTCAATTGCCGCCGGTAGGATGGGGTCCTTGTCACGATAGACGTCGAAGTCCTGACGCAGGTCGTCCACGTCCATGCGGAGATCGACCAGCGTGCGAAATATGAACTCCAGCTCTGGCCGAATCCCTTGCTCGAGGGCCTCGCCGGGTCGTTGGCTGCCTGACTCGACGGGAACCAAGGCGCCCGCACCATCATCCAAGCCGCGCACTTCTCTCGGGATGTCTTCCGGCTGCACCTCGCGACCCGGGGCGAGCACCACCATGCTCTCGATCAGGTTCTGAAGCTCCCGGATGTTACCGGGCCAATGATACTCCACAAGGATCTTCATCGCTTCGGCGGAGATGCCCGCGAACGTCCGGTCGTGGCGGGCGCTGGCTTCCTTGATGAAGGCCTCGACGAGCAGCGGAATATCCTCCCGGCGTCGCCTGAGCGGGGGGAGCTCAATGTGAAGCACGTTCAGCCGGTAGTAGAGATCCTTTCGGAACTGTCCCACGGCTACCAACTGCTTCAGGTCCTGGTTCGTGGCGGTGACGATGCGGACGTCCACTCGGATGACCGCTTCACCACCGACTCGGTAGAACTCGCGCTGCTCCAGTACTCTCAGGAGTTTGGTCTGAGTGGCCAAGGGCATCTCACCGATCTCGTCCAGGAAAATCGTGCCCTTGTCGGCCAGCTCGAATAGACCTTTACGGGAATCGATCGCGCCGGTGAACGCACCTTTCTCGTGACCGAAGATTTCGCTCTCCAGCAACGTCTCGGAGAGGGCCGCCACGTTTACGGCTATAAACGGTTTGTGCCGCCTTGGAGACAGGTGGTGGATGCCGCGGGCGACGAGTTCCTTGCCCGTTCCCGACTCCCCGGTGACGAGGACCGTGGAGGCCACCGGCGCGAACTGCACCACGCGCTCCAGAGCCTCCTTCATGGGGTCGGTCTCGCCAACAATGCCGGCCATGGCCTGTAGGCGCCTTCGCTCGATCAACGCCCGTGCGACCACGACGATGTCGTCGGGACGCGTGCCCGATGAGAATGCCTCGGTGTATTCATGGGCTAGCCGAGGCAGCGAGTCGGCGTCATCCACCATGGCGAAAGACGGGGCCTGGTATAGCTCGCAGGCCTGGTCCTGCAGGGCGTGGGCCGACTCGGAGCCGGCGTCCGCGGTGATCACGAGCAGCTGAATCGGTATGTCTCCGCTCACGTCCTCCCCGGGGGTGACCAGCTCAACCGTGTAGCCGACACCCTTGAGGGCCTTCCGCAACGCACCGGCCCGCTCGAGGTCGTGCGTCGAGACGAGTACCCTGCCCTGAGTGTCGACGCTCATGATGGATCCTCCGGTGAAGCCTCCTCACCGAGAGCCTCCGCGGCGGCGGCGTGCGCCGTGTGACCGTGAAGGAGGTCGACCACATGCGGCAGGAATTCCTCGAGGACCACGAGCCCGTCACGCACGCCGCCGGGACTGCCGGGCATGTTCGCGATGAACGTCGTGCCTCTGGATCCCGTTAGCCCGCGCGAGAGTACCGCGGTCGGAGCCTGCGGCAGCCCCTGCTGGCGCATGGCTTCGGCCAATCCGGGGGCTTCCTTATCCAGCACACTTCGGGTGGCCTCTGGTGTGACGTCCCGGGGCGAGAATCCCGTGCCGCCTGTGGTCAGCACGGCGTCCACCTGCCCTGAGTCGACCCAACCCACCAAGCGCGGAACGATCTCATGGCTCTCGTCGGGGACCACGACGCGGTCCGCCAAATCGTATCCCAGTCGCCCACACCACTCGGCGATGAGGTCACCACTCTTATCCTCTCGCTCGCCACGGAAACAACCGTCACTCACGGTAAGGATTGCCACACGAATAGGCAGTGCTCGGCTCCGGTCGGGTGCTCGGCTCCGCTCAGCGGCGGACCGTGCCCTCGGTGTAAAAGGGCGGACGCTGCACCACACCCGGGATCACTTTGTCCCTCACGCGCACCCCCAGCGGAGTATCTGCTTTGACCAGCTCAGACGGGACGTATCCCAGGGCGATCCCGTAGCCCAACGAAGGGCTCACGGTACCGCTGCTGACGACCCCAACGTCGGCTCCCTCGAACACGATCGGATAGCCCGGGCGCGGAAATCCTCTCTCGGTCAGCCGGATACCGGCCAGCCGCCGGGGAACGCCGTCTTCCTTCTGTTTGACCAGTACATCGCGAGCCACGAAGTCGTCCTTGCCCAGCTTTACGAGCCATCCGAGGCCCGCCTCGAGCGGCGTGTGTTCGTCGTCGAGGTCGTTTCCGTTGAGGGCGAAGCCGACCTCGAGGCGGAGGGAGTCACGCGAGCCGAGTCCGGCCGGTAGTAGCCCTGCGGCCGCTCCGTCCTCCACGAGCTTCCGCCAGACAGCGGCTGCACTCTCGGACGGAACGTACAGCTCAAACCCGTCTTCTCCGGTATATCCCGTACGGCTGATGATCGTCGACGCCCCATCCACCGTTCCCTCGGTGAACCGGTAGTATCCGACCGCTTCCAGATCAGCGTCCGCCATGGGCGCGAGGATCTCCTGCGCCTTCGGCCCCTGCAGGGCGAGAAGGGCCATGCCATCGGACAGGTCCACCAGCTCGACATCCATCCCCTCCGCGTGACCGGTAATCCACTCCCAATCCTCTTCCCGACGGGACGCATTCACGACCAGCATGTATCGGTCTTCCATCCGGTAGACCAAAAAATCGTCGAGGATGCCTCCGTTCTCGAGACAGAGGGCCGTGTACTGGCACTGGCCCACATCGAGGACCGATGCGTCGTTGACACTCACCTTCTGGATCAGGTCGAGGGCCTGAGGGCCGCGGACGAGGAACTCGCCCATGTGCGACGCGTCGAACAGCCCTGCGGCCGTCCGCACCGCCTGATGCTCGGCGGTGATACCGGTCGGATACTGCACGGGCATCTCGTATCCAGCGAAGGGGACCATCTTGCCGCCAAGGGCCACGTGTTCGTCGTAGATAGGGGTGCGGCTCAGGGTGTCGCTCATATCGGTGTCGCGTTTTGAGGTGTGGTCGCGGGAGGGTGTAGGCCCTATTGGTGCTTGCTAGTTCGGACACGCAAGGTATCACGGGGGGTGCCCGGGGGGTAGGGTGATTCGGCCATTCTGGCAGGTTTTTACCAAAATATGGCCTGACCGCGAGGCGAACGGGCGAGCGCTCCGCGTATCCCGAACTAAGGTCTCCCTCCGGGCTCCCTTCCGCCTCACCGTCCTATCTGATCACCGGATCGAGTCCCCGCCCCCGAAGCGTACGGTTGAAATCCGCGAGCTCCGAGTCGATGAGGGCCGCTAGATCCGCGCTCGCACTCACGAGGAGACTCCTGAGCAGCGCCTGAACCTCCACCGCTTGGTCCGTCGGAGGGAAATCACCGATGGAAGTCACCTGGGCCAGGTGGTTCAGCTTTCCGATCAACTTGGTCGCATAGCGTACTTGATCCTGTCCTGTCCCGGTCAGCTGGAGCTGGAAGAGCTCGGACTCGATGGTGGCGAGGGACAGATCGAGCGTTCCAGCCGATTCGCTCAGGTCTTCGGCGTCATCGCGGTCTTCCAGGATCACCTGTAGATCTTGTAGCTGGCGGCGTGTCCACTCGATTTGGTTGATCGCCTCGGAGGCGGCCTGATGGTCCTGTTGGATTTCTTCCATGAGCGCGAGTTGGGCTCGGATATCACTCAGGTCACCGTCCGAGTTTGGATCTTTTAGGACCCGCAGCTCCGTCGAGTACTCCTCGCCGTTCACCTCCAGAGTCACGGTGTACGTGCCCGGCGGCTGCCTGACCGCGAGACCGTCCTGAACGCGGACACGATCGGGACCGTAGTCGACCCAGTCGGCATACTGCGGCGTGACCCGGCGGCGAATCTCCGTGGTCGGCTCTCCTTGGAAATTCCAGAAGACCCGGTTGATACCGGCCTCCGACGCGCCCTCCAAGGTGCGGATCACCTCGCCCGAGGCATCCGAGATACGGACGCGTACTTCCCCGTCGGCGTTCGCCTCACCCAGCCAGTAGTTGATGTGGGCCGCGTTCTGCGGGTTACGTCCAGACGAGTGATCGTTGGGCATCTGTGCCGGCGACGTCCGGGAATTGAACCTATATGCGTCGCGCGGCTGGAAGAGGTGGACGGACGATGCGCGGACGTCCTCTGTGAGTTGCTGGAGAGGCGTCAGGTCGTCCATGATCCAGAACCCACGCCCATACGTTCCGATCACCAGGTCGTTGAAGTGCTCCTGCACCACGATCCCGTACATCGGGGCCGGAGGCATGTTGTTGATCAAGGGCTGCCAGTCGTCCCCATCGTTGAACGAGACGTAGATGCGGTTTTCGGTGCCCAGATAGAGGAGGCCCGGCCGGACCGGATCTTCTGAGATGTCCCGGGCGAAGCTGAGGACATGGTCGTCGATCCCGTTGACGATCTTGGTCCAGCTTTCACCGAAATCATCAGTCCTATACACATGGGGGCGGAAGTCGCCTACCTGGTGCCCTTCCACGGCGATATAGGCTTTGCCAGCGTCCCACTTCGACGCGTCGATACCACGGACCACGCCGTCAGCGGGCCAGTCGGGCAGGTTATCGGTTACGTCTTGCCAGTTCCCCCCGTCATCGCGGCTCACGTGCACTTTGCCATCGTTCGAGCCTACGTAGAATACGCCTTGCTGAGCCGGTGATTCATCGAACGCGTATATGACGCAGCAGAACTCCACGCCGAGGTTGTCGGGTGTGAGGCCTCCGCTGACCCCCTGCCTACTCTTGTCGTTCGTGGTCAGATCGGGGCTGATCTCATCCCAGCTCTGACCGCCGTTACGCGTTCGGTGCACGTGCTGGCTCGTCACGTAGACCGTGTTGTTGTCGTGCGGTGAAATCAGCAGCGGGAAGGTCCACTGGAAACGGTACTTGAGATCTTCGGCGTGCCATCCGATCGTGCCCTCGGGCCAGACCTCGACGTTGCGGAACTGGCGATTACTCTCGTCGTGACGCACTACGATGCCGCCCGCGGCACCTGCGCCCGAGGCGCTCGACCACACGATGTTGGGATCCGTCGGGTCGGGAGTGGCATACCCACTCTCGCCGCCTCCTACCTGATGCCAATCACCGCGGGGAATCGTTCCCTGCTGTCCGCCGTAGAGGCTGTTGCTCGGCCCCCGGTACGACGGACCGTCCTGGCGGTTGCCCATCACGTTGTACGGGACCGCGTTGTCCACCGTCACGTGATACATCTGCCCGATCGGGAGCTCCACTGTGTGATAGCTCTCACCTCGGTTGCCCGAGACGTGTAGGCCCTGGTCGTTCCCGACGATTAGTCGGTCGCCGTCGCCGGGGTCGATCCACATGTCGTGGTAGTCTCCTCCGGGCCGTTGGCGCCCAGAGTGGTTGACGTAGGTGGCCCCTCCGTCGAGCGAGCGGGACAGCGCCGCCGTCAGGAAAAACACCTCGTCCTTGTCGTCGGGTAGGACACGGCAGTTGTTGTAGTAGCCGGTACGCCCGCCCAAGTCGCGGCTGTGGTTCTGAAGTTGCCAGTTCGTGCCTCCGTCGTCGGAACGCCACAGTTCTCCGCTCTCCGTGTCCTGGCCGTGCCAGGGAACGCCGTCGCCGGTCTCGATGAGCGCGTAGACTCTCCGCGAGTCGTCGGCCGACATACATATGTCGACCTTCCCGACGGGAAGTGTGGGAAGGCCGTGGCCTTCAAGCCTCGTCCAGGTATCGCCGCCGTCGCGCGACATGAAGATGCCCGAACCCGGCCCACCGCTCTCCCGTCCCCATGTGTTGAACACGATGGTCCACAACCCCGCGAAGAGGATGCGCGGGTTGTTGGGGTCCATGATCACGCTCGACGCGCCGGTGTCTTCGTCGACGAACAGCACGTGCTCCCAGGTCTCACCCCCGTCCTGCGTCCGGTACACACCCCGCTCCGGCTGCGGGCCGTGCGCATGTCCCAATGCGCCGACGTAAACGATATCCGGGTCGGTCGGATGGATCACCACCCGGCTAACGCGTCCGATGGCGTCGAGTCCCATGTGCTCCCAGTTCTCGCCCCCGTCGGTCGACTTGTAGACGCCATCGCCGATCGTGACGTTGGAGCGAATGTGGGGCTCGCCTGTGCCCGCCCAAACGATCTGCGGGTCCGATAACGACACGGCCAGGGCCCCGATCGAGTGAGTGTCCTGATCGTCGAACACCGCGCGCCAGCGAATCCCCCCGTCTTCGCTCTTCCAGAGTCCGCCCGAAGCCGCGCCTACGTAGTACGTCAGGGGGTCACCAGCCACGCCCGCTACCGAAGCGATACGATTCCCGACGACACCGATGTGCCGGTAGGTCAGGGCTGAGAGCTGATCGGCGGGAACCGCCTGGGCTGCCGCCGACAAGGGGGCGAAGATCGCTAGGGCGGGGATCAGAGCGACAAGGCACCGAACAGCGAACCGGATCATGGCAAGAACTCCTGCAAATGTGAGAGGCGGCGCGCGAGTATACTATTGGTGTGCCGCGGCGTTCACCACTCGGACATTACCGGTAGAGTGCCAGCACCTCATTGCGCCGGAGATCGGCGCCGTGAGGTTAGAGGCTGCGTCCCTAAAGCTGTGCCCCTCCCCGGTTACCCGCCGCCACGACTCACCGCCAGCTCTTCCTCCAGCGCCGGCATACGCACCGGATGAACTGACAGCCAGAGCGATCCCGAAGTCGGCTACGAGTGAGCTACCCCGGCTAAGCAGGATGTTGGCGGGTTTGATGTCCCTGTGGACAACGCCTTGTTCGTGAGCGGCCTCGAGCGCTTCCGAGATGGCAGTCGTGAGCCGGACCGCCTCATCCACCGAGAGTTGTTGTTCCCGATCCAATTAGTGACGATCTGTGCGTTTACGACGGATCCCACCGAGACGCCAATTTTTCGTCTTCTGGTTGAATCGACGGAGGAAAACGGACTGCGTGCTGAGAGTCGGCTCATGATCGACAAAATGACTACGGTGCCTAAGGTGAAGATAGGGTCGAGGATCGGAAAGCTGGCTGACTCCGATCTCCTGAGGCTCAATAGGGCGGCCGTTGTCTTTCTGGGGCTTGCGGGAAGTTCGCGAAGCTAGGGACACAGGGGTATGACATGACCAGAAGAGGTCTGTCTAACTACAGGATATACCGCCTCATATCCGCATCATCGACGATCGCGCTCAGGTTCTCCTGCACGAAATCCCGATCGATCACCAACTCCTTCACGCCCTCCTCCGGAAGCTCGTATAGCAGAGACTCCAGCAGCGTGGTCATGACCGTTTGCAACCGACGGGCCCCGATGTTCTCCATCTGATCGTTTAAGATGGCAGCGATCCGGGCGATCTCTTGTACCCCGTCCTGCTTAAAGTCCAGTCCGGCGCCCTCGGTCTCGACGAGCGCACGGTACTGGTGAATCAAGGCGTTCTTCGGCTCCTGAAGGATTCTTACGAACTCGGCCTCACCTAGGCTCTTGAGCTCGACACGGATCGGGAAGCGACCCTGAAGCTCCGGGATAAGGTCACTCGGCTTGGCCACGTGGAACGCCCCGGCCGCGATGAACAACACGTGATCGGTTCGCACCAGGCCGTACTTGGTCTGAACGGTGGACCCTTCGACAATGGGAAGGATGTCACGCTGGACCCCTTCCCTGCTCACGTCGGGGCCGGAGCCACCACGCTCGCCGGCGATCTTGTCGATCTCGTCGAGGAAAACGATGCCCATGTCCTCGGCGCGGATCAGCGCCTCGTTAATGACCTCGTCCATGTCGACGAGCCGATCAAGCTCATCCTGAACCAGGATTCGACGTGCCTCGGCGAGGGTGACGGTCCGCTTCTTCTTCCGCTTCGGGAGCATGTCCTGAAGCATTTCGGTGAAGTTGTGGTCCATTCCCTCCATGCCGCCGCCCATCGGAACGACCATTCCGTCGAGCGAAGCGGCCTGGGACACCTCGATCTCGACCTCGCGGTCCTCGAGTTTTCCGTCCCGTAGCAGACCGCGGAGCTTGTCCCGAGTGCGCTGACGCCGAAGCTCGACCGCGTCGTCTCCTTCGTCATTGTCGCGCGCCTCTACACCCTCCGGGCCGACCACGAAGACATGGGGCCTACCCTCTTCGCCATTGGCGGCCGGTGGTGCTTCCGTTCGGGGCTGCGCTACGGGGGTTGGAAGCAGCAGGTCCAGGAGCTTCTCTTCGGCCCGTGACTCCGCGATCTCCTGCACTTCGTCCTCACGCTCCGCACGAACCATGTTGACGGCCACGTCCACCAGGTCGCGGATCATGGACTCGACGTCACGCCCCACGTAGCCGACCTCGGTGTACTTGGAGGCCTCGACCTTCACGAAGGGGGCACCGGCCAGGCGCGCCAGGCGACGGGCAATCTCGGTCTTCCCCACCCCGGTGGGGCCGATCAGAATCAGGTTGTTGGGGACGATCTCGTCTCTGAGTTCCTCCTCCACCCGCTGACGCCGCCACCGATTGCGAAGCGCGATGGCCACGGACTTCTTAGCGTCGTCCTGCCCGACGATGTACTTGTCCAACTCGCCCACGATCTGGCGGGGGGTCAACTCATCCAGCCAGGCACCCTCGGGCACGTCGGCCACCGCCGGCACCGTAGGAACGACCCCGTGGGCTTCAGCCTCGCTGGCTGCGCCGTTGGCCTCAGTCGGGGCGTCGATCTCGGTCGGTGCGCTAGCCCCGGTCGTCTCGTTGGCCTCGGTCGCGCCATCTACTTCAGTCGTGTCGTCCACGCTACTCAAGCTCCAGAACGGTAATTTGCGTATTCGTGTAGATGCAGATCTCTGCGGCAATCTCCAAGGATCGGCGAACCGTATCGGCCGCAGAGAGATCGGAGTGAGCCTTAAGCGCCCGCGCCGCTGCCATGGCGTACGACCCACCGGATCCGATGGCCAAGACGTCGTCGTCGGGCTCGATGACTTCACCCTCTCCGCTCACCAAGAAGAGATGATCCGAGTCAGCCACCAAGAGCAGCGCGTTGAGTCTCCTCAGATAGCGATCCATGCGCCAATCCTTGGCGAGTTCTACCACCGCCCGCGTGGCGTTGGCCGGAAAGCGCTCCAGCTTCTCCTCAAGCTTCTCGAAGAGGGTGAAGGCATCGGCCACAGCACCGGCAAACCCCACGAGCACCTTGCCGTCCCGAAGCGTACGTACCTTCTGGGCTGAGTTCTTCACGACGGAGTCGCCCATCGTGACCTGGCCGTCGCCTCCGAGGGCGACTTTGCCGTCCCTTCGCACTGCCACGATGGTGGTGGCGTGGATCGGCGGCTTTTCCGTGGGATAATTCATCTATCTCTCTTTACTCTACCGAACATCTGAGGCGCCGGTCACGCCTCGGCGAGGGCATCAAGGATACACCAACCGCGGGGGAGGTTGAACCCTATCCGGAACCGGAAGGGTCCCATTCAGGCCGGAAATGCTTCTTCGAGATCTCAGGACCTCGGGTGAGCGTCCCGGTAGACCTTACGAAGCCGTTCTTTAGACGTGTGCGTGTAGATCTGCGTTGTGGAAAGGGACACATGTCCGAGCAGCTCTTTTACGGCCATGAGGTCTGCCCCAGCGTCGAGCAGGTGGGTCGCGAAGCTGTGGCGTAGCGAGTGGACCGTCAGACCTTCGCCGGCTGCGGCATCGTCCAGTAACCGCCGTACAATCTTCTGGACGGAGCGCTGCGACAACCGCCTGCCCTTGGGGTTCAGAAGCACGGCTGTCTCGTCGGACAATCCCAGTCTCTGCAGCAACTCCTCTCGCCGGAGCAGATATCGTCCTAAGGCCCGGTCCGCCGCGCCCGTGAGTGGAACGATGCGTTCCTTTCGGCCTTTTCCTAGGACCTTGAGCTGTTTACGGCGGAGGTCAAGGTCGGAGACGTCGAGGCCCTGGAGTTCGGCCAACCTCAAACCGCTGCCATAAAGAAGCTCGAGAATCACGAGGTTTCTGGTCCCGGCGGGCGTGTTGGCCGCGGCCCGACTCTCGGCGATCGCAAAGACGGCTCTCAGGTCGGCTTCGCTTGCGTAGGCCGGAAGCTTCTTCGGGAGCTTGGGAGTGCGGAGCGCCCTCGTCGGATCAACGGGGATGCGCTCCTCCAGGTTTAGGAACCGGTAGAAGCTGCGAATCGCGGAAATCTTCCGTGCAACCGTCCTCCGACCCAGCCCCTTACGGCCGCACCAGCCCATGAAGCTGCGCAGATCTAGGCGGTCGATGCCTGACCACTCCCAGGTCCCTCCGCCCTGATGTTCGTCCAAGAAGGCGCACAAATCGGTCAGGTCCTTCCGGTACGAGACCAGGGTGCGCGGGGACAGGCGGCGTTCGTGTTCGAGGTAGCGAAGGAAGCGCGCGACGTCGACGTCCATTGGGCTCGCCCTAGTGCCCAGGCACAGACGGTGGGTCAGCATGGGACACATGGTTCGCAACGGGGCGTCCGACAATGCCGTGGGTCGCCATCCATCCCGCGAACTCCGAGGCTGCCCGTTCCGCCAGGATCTCGCGCTTATGTTTCTTGTCCTTCACGCGCTTCTCCAGAGGATCGACCAGGCCCCAGTTCGAATTCATGGGCTGAAAACGGGAGGGCTTACTCTCGCGCAGATAACGATACAAACCGCCCAGCATGGTCGTGGGCGGCGGAACGGCCGGCTCCTCACCCGCCAGTAGCCTGACCATGTTGATGCCCGCCAGAATTCCGCTGGCCGCCGATTCCGTGTAGCCCTCCACTCCCGTGAGTTGACCTGCAAAGATCACATCAGGGCGATCCTGCAGAGAGCCATAAGGCGTCAGGCACCCCGGGAAGTTCAGGTAGGAGTTGCGGTGAATCGACCCCCAGCGCAGGAACTCACAATCGGCCAGGCCCGGGATGCGCTGGAAGACGTCCTTCTGCGCCCCCACCCGGAGTCGGGTCTGAAAACCCACCAGATTCCACATCTGGCCGGCCCGATCCTCTCGGCGGAGCTGCACCACGGCCCACGGGCGTTGGCCTGTCCTGGGATCGGTGAGTCCGATAGGCTTCATCGGCCCGAAACGAAGCGTCTCCACGCCTCGGGAGGCCATCACCTCGATCGGGAGACAGCCCTCGAAGTACGGAACGGCGTCCCAATCATGGCCCTCGTGGATGTCCCCATCGGTGAGAGCCTGGATAAAGTCCTCGTATTCCTCCTTGGACATGGGACAGTTGATGTAGTCGCTGTCCTCATCGTAGCGGCCGGCCTCGAAGATGATGTCGTCGTCGAGGGAGTCACGGTGGACGATGGGGGCTATAGCGTCGTAAAAGGCGAGCCCGTCATCACCTAGTGCCTCACGGATGGAGGCGCCTAACGCGTCCGAGGTCAGTGGGCCCGTTGCAATGACCGCTGGACCCTCCGGGAGGGCGGTGGACTCTTCCCGGACGACCTCTATGTCGGGATGGGAGGTTACCGCCTGGGTCATGGCCTCAGAGAAGAGCACGCGGTCGACGGCGAGCGCCGAACCCGCAGGGACGCTGGTCGCATCGGCGGAGTCCAGAAGAACGGAGCCGAGCACGCGCATCTCCCGCTTGAGCTGGCCATGCGCATTAGCCGGGTTCTCGCTCTTCAGGGAGTTTGTGCAGACCAGTTCGCCGAGGTTCTCGCCCTGGTGCGCTTCGGTGGTTCGCACGGGTCTCATCTCGCGCAGGGTCACCAAGTGCCCTCGGCTGGCTAGCTGAAGCGCGGCCTCACAGCCGGCTAGGCCACCTCCAACGACAATGATGCGGTCCTTCATCGTGCAGATCCGTTCCCGGATCTCAGCCAGCTACTTCTTCTTCTTGCGGCCACGGCCACCGCCAGCCTTCTTCCGAATAGCCGCCTGCACGAGGAGCTCCACTGCATCGTCCATGGTCAGGTCCTCAGGCTCAGTGCCCTTTCGCAGGCTCGCGTTGACCTTGCCGTCGGTCACGTAGGGGCCGTAGCGGCCCGATAGGATCTGTAGATCGATACCGGACTCGGGGTGCGCACCCAATTCGCGCAGTACGGCCCGACCGGCCTTCTTCTCGTTGAGGAGGCGCACGGCTTCCTCGATATCGACCGTGAACATCTGTTCGTGCGCGGCTAGGCTCGCGAAGGTCTTGCCCCTGCGGACAAACGGACCGAAACGACCGAGGCCGGCAACCACTTCCTCGCCGGTCTCCGCGTCGGTACCGATGGTCCGGGGCAAGGCCAGAAGCAGAAGAGCCTCCGCGAGATCCACGTCCTCGAGCTTCTTGTCCTTCGGAAGGCTCGAGCGCTTGGGTTTCTTACCTTCTTCGCCCTCACCCAACTGCACGTAAGGGCCGTAAGGGCCGACCTTGGCGTAGACATACATGCCGGCCGCCTCATCCTTACCCAGCACGACTTCTTCCGCACCGCCATCCAGCGGGCGCGTTCCTTTGCAGTCCGGATAACCGGAGCATCCCAGGAAACGTCCGAACCGGTTCCAGCGAACCTGCATCTCGCGCTGGCAGATGTCGCACGTCTCACCTTCGGCGGAGAGAAGCTCCTTGATGATCTCTTCTGAGCGTGCTTCTCCGTGCTCGAGCTGACTCTGGAAGGGCGGGTAGAAGTCCGCCAGCAGCTTCTGCCATTCGAGCGAGCCCTCCTCCACTCGGTCCAGCTCGCTCTCCATGCGGCTTGTGAACTCCACGTCGAAGATGTTCGGGAACACCCGAACGAGCAGCTTCGATACGGTGTCACCAAGCGGCGTGGGGTGGAATCGCCGTTCCTCCAGGTCCACATATCCGCGGTCCTGAATGGTCGAGATGATCTGCGCGTACGTAGACGGACGGCCGATACCCAGTTTTTCCATGTCACGCACGAGTGACGCTTCACTGAAACGCGGCGGCGGCTGGGTGAAGTGCTGCTTGGGATCGATCCCGTCAAGGGAAGCCTGATCGCCCACGTCGAGATCCGGCAGCGGCTCGAGGTCGTCCAGCCGGCGGTGCTCACCGGTTTCCGTAGCCTCCAGGTACAGACGGGTGAAGCCTTGGAACTTGACGATGGACCCGGTAGACCGAAACAGATATCCGCGCCCGCTGGCGCCGGTCAGCGGAAAGTCCACCGTGGTCGTGTCGTGGAGGGCCGGTGACATCTGGCTCGCGACGAAGCGGAGCCATATCACCTCGTAGAGGCGTGCTGTATCGTGGTCGAGGAAGGCACGCATATCGTCGGGATGCAACGAGACGTCGGTCGGGCGGATGGCCTCATGCGCGTCCTGTGCAGCTTTCGCTTGTTTTCCGCCCCACAACCGCGGGGAGGCGGGAATGTAGTCCTCGCCGAATTCGTTCGTCACCCACTCGCGAGCTTGGCCTACGGCTTCGCCTGAAACTCGGGTGGAGTCCGTCCTCATATAGGTAATGAGTCCGACAGCGCCCCGGCCACCGAGATCGACTCCTTCGTAGAGCCGCTGAGCATTGCTCATGGTGCGCTTGGCGGAGAAGCTGAGCCGCTTGGCTGCTTCCTGCTGGAGCGTCGACGTGGTGAAGGGAGCCGCAGGGTTCTTCCGGCGCTCCCTCCGCTTCACTTCCCCGACCTTGAAGTCGAGACTGCCTACCTCGTCGACGACACCCTTGGCCGATGCCTCGTCACCGAGCGTGAATGCCTTCCCGTCGATCTTCTGGAGCTTGGCCTCGAAGCCTTGTTCGTCCTTCTGGAGGCGAGCCGTGATCGACCAGTACTCCTCGGTCACGAAAGCGCTGATCTCGTCCTCGCGCTCACAGATCATTCTGAGCGCAACAGTCTGGACGCGTCCCGCCGAGAGTCCGGGACGGATCGGCTTCCATAAGAAAGGACTGACCTGGTAGCCCACCAGACGGTCCAGGATCCGTCGGGCCTGCTGGGCCTCTACCTTGCCCATGTGGAGCGGCTCGGGGTTCTCCAGGGCCTCCTGTACGGCTCCCCTGGTGATCTCGCGGAAGGTCACGCGTTGGAAACGGTCTTCCTGACCCTCGAAGCCGAGTTGATGTGCCACATGGAAGGCGATGGCCTCGCCTTCTCGGTCCGGGTCGGTGGCGAGTATGATGCTGTCGGCTTTCTTGGCTTTGCTCTGAAGTTCTTTGACGATCTTGCCCTTGCCGCGGATGGTGACGTACTGCGGCTCGAAGCCGCCTTCCACGTCGACACCCAACTCCTTCTTCGGCAAGTCCCGTACATGTCCGACCGAGGCGGCGACGTCATAGCCGCTACCCAGGTAACGGCCGATCGTCCTCGCCTTTGCGGGCGACTCGACGATGACCAGGCTTTTCCCTTTTTTCGCTGTCGTCATCTATTCTCGGTCGGATTCACTGCGAATAATCATCATTATCTTCTTGGCCAACGTGGCCGGGTCATTCTCATCAGAGTCGAGAGCGACCTGTGCCCGCCCGTAGGCGGCTTCACGCTGCCCTATCAACTCTACGGCGCGGTCCAGAGAATCTGCCCCAGCAAGGAGCGGCCGAACCAGACCCTCGCCTGATGCGCGCCGAACCGCAACCCCCGGTGATACGCGCAGCCAAACGCTGAACGTGCGGTCGGGAACCGCCTCCCAGTTTCCCGGCTGGGCAGGCCAACCGCCTCCGGAGGCTAGAACCGCCTGCTCTGTTTGCAGCAATTCAGAGGCAACCTGCGACTCGACTTTGCGGAAGTATTCTTCACCATCACTACTGAAAATTTCGGCGATGGGAACTCCCGCTCGTTCCTCAAGGGCGGCGTCGAAGTCATGGAAGCCCCAACCTAGCAATTCCGCCAACTCTCTACCTACGCTCGTCTTTCCACTGGCCATGAATCCGACCAGGAGCACACGAAGGGTCGCCTCAGCGCCCACCGTACCCGCGTTCGGTCAGGTATGCGACGTAGGAATCGAAGTTCCGGCGGATTTCGCTCACGGTGTCTCCGCCGAACTTCTCGAGAAATGCGTCGGCCAGTACGAGCGCCACCATAGCCTCACCCACCACGGCAGCCGCCGGGACGGCACAGACGTCACTCCGTTCGACCGCGGCGGCCGCAGGCGAACCGTCCCTCATGTCCACGCTGGGCAAACGCTTCCGGAGCGTGGATATGGGCTTCATGGCGGCGCGGACCACTAGGGGCCCGCCCGTGGTAACTCCGCCCTCTAGCCCACCGGCTCGGTTGGAGGCGCGTCCCAAGCCGCCGGCGCGTCCGGCATCAGCATCGGCCACGATGGGGTCATGGACCCGCGACCCCGGACGTCGAGCTCCCTCGAACCCGAGGCCGATCTCCACGCCCTTGATGGCCTGTATGGACATCATGGCGCCGGCCAGGCGACCATCGAGCTTGGTATCCCAGGAAACGTAGCTCCCGAGACCAGCGGGCAGTCCCCGAGCGACCACCTCAACCACGCCTCCTAGAGTGTCCCCGTCCTCCTTCGCCTGGTCGATCGTCGCGATCATCTTCTCGGCGGCCTCGTCATCCAGCGTACGGAGGGGCGAAGCGTCCACCGCGGCGTTCAGGTCCTCCGGCAACTCGGACGGGACCGCTGCTTCAATGTCACCGATGGACGTGACATGGCTCCCGATGCTGACGCCGAACTCGGCGAGAAGGGTCTTACATACGGCACCGCAGGCTACGCGAGCAGCCGTCTCTCTGGCGCTGGCACGTTCCAGGATATCCCGGGTGTCGCGCCGGTCGTACTTGTGAAGCCCCACCAGATCGGCGTGTCCGGGTCTCGGGAGGTAGAGGGACCGAAGCGCCTTCGGATTCCCGTTGGGATCGGGCGGAAGAGTCGACATTGCTTCCTCCCAGTTCTCCCAGTCCTTATTCCAAACAATCATCGAGATAGGAGAGCCCAAGGTCTCACCGAGGCGGACGCCCGAAAGGAGGTCCGCCCGATCCGACTCGATCAGCATACGGCGGCCACGACCATATCCGCCCTGGCGCCGCTTTAGGTCGGGGTCGACATCCCGCTCCATCTGCAGGGACAGCCCTGCAGGGATTCCCTCAAGGAAGGCGGTAAGTCCACGTCCGTGGGACTCCCCCGCCGTGCGGAATGACACGCGCCCCATCTAATCGACTCCTATTAAGGTTATGAAACCCGGGGTTTCCCCCCGGAATGGCGTGCAACGATAAAGCGAAACCCCGGTGGGCGTCCACCCACCGGGGCTTCAACCACCGGGGTTCCTACTACCGAAATCCTGGTCCTGCCAAGTCGTCAGGCTAGTTCCTAGCCGGATGATCCCGCAGCATATCACTCTTGCGAACGTCGATCACCACCACACCGCCGGCGTCCGTGATGCCCACCAACTTCACCACGACGCAGCCGTATCGGAGACCAAGCCGGGATCCATGACCTCGCCCTCGACGATCGCGTCCGCTACGAGCGGCCGCATCGCGACACGGCTAACCTCGGGCTGGTCACCGGAATGAGCGACAACAACGATTTTTACGAAGCCGCTGCCGATATCCAGCCCTACCGACTGTTTGCTGCGTCCGAAGAGGCCCATTAAGCTCTCATCTCTCGGGGCGTAGGAACATATATTTATTCGCAACCCAAATCACGATATCACTCAGACTCAAGCATTGTCAGGACATTTTTCGTATGGTTCCGAATCAGGAATTTAGTAAACATTTGAGGACAACCGCTGTCTCGTGAGACATTACTAAGGTAGTCGCTGAGGGCTGGGTGGATCTCTCAGCTATCCGAGATGGCAATGCTGGTCAGTACCTAGCGAAGCTCGATCAGAGTAAAACCCCTGGTCCGCATCATCTGTCTTCTCCCGTCTGCCTGATCAAGGGGGGTTGACCAACAGAGACCGCGGCCCGGGATGCACCCGGACCGCAGTCTCGCTAGGCGTGAAAGTTACGTCCTAGTATGGTAGGCCAGCGCTATTGCGTGCAGGCCATTTCGCCTGGGCTGCCCGGAGTTGCGGTACCCACGGTCGGCGCCGAACCGCTGCCGTAGTAGATCGCGCAGCCCTCGGTTCCCGCTAGTGCAGCGTGAACCGCAGACGCCGACCAACCGTCGGTCGAACCGGCGATCACGACCGTAACACCGTCAGACGTAACGAACCCGAGCGACTCAGTGGTCGACGCGTACGAATACGTGTCGGAGTAGTAGATCTCCTGCTGACTGGCCAGGTTCTTGAGGTCGGACTTCATGGCCGCGAAATAAGCTTTCTCACGCGTTGCCGAGAACTTCGGAATGGCAATAGCTGCCAAGATACCGATGATCACGACCACGATGATGAGCTCAATGAGGGTAAAACCCTTGTTGTTCCGCATTTCAAATCTCCCGCTAGTGGGTTGTACTTCCTACGTATGGACGTTCAGAGGATGCTCCCTAAGTGCAAACCCGGGTCCACAATCGGTCATGTGCCCGTAAGTCTTTGTATCCACATGGGTTATGTGCCTCGCTACCGACGTCCGGCACCCCATGGGTACGCTCCTGACTCAGGGATTCTGCGAACCAGTCGCATTTTCACCGCTCTTCAAGGTCCCACGAATACTGTCAATTGGGCGGACACTCTCCGGGTTCTCGGTTCGGATCCGTGCGCTGTCCAGCGCGACCAAGCCTCGGACGGTATCCCCCGAATTCGCATACGCCTGCCCAAGCCAGAGCCACGGTTGCCAATGATGGCCTTCGCCAGCCTCGATCGTCAATAGGCGGGCAGTCACCGACTCCGCCCACCGTCCCTCCGTGACGACGGCATTGCCGCTGATGATGGTATTGTCATCGTAAGCGAAGTCGTTCGCCACAGAATTCGCGTAAGCCGCCCCGGCGGCAATGATAATGAGCAGCGCAGCCCTCGCCGGCGGGATACCGGAAGCCACCATCAACGGTCTTCGGTCCCGAGGTCAGCTCTGATCGTTGGCCTCCGAAGCGTCCCGGTCGGGGGGAGCATCTGAGCCGTCTGATCCGCCGTCTCCTGCTTGCGGCTTGTCGGCGGCGTCCGCCTCTCGCCCCTCGACAAGCGCCGGTGGTCGAGAGCCCGAGAGAACCCGGGACTCCCAAGGCGGTACCGCCGGTGGCTGCCACGTCTTCAGCCGTGGTCCAAACATATTAGAGCGGAGAATGTAGTAGATCGCCGCCACTCCATCTTTCCAATTGATCTTCTTCCCCTCGGCATACGAGCGGCCGTCATAACTGATCGGCATTTCGTAGATCCTCGCCTGGGACCTCGCGAGGCGGGCCGTCACTTCGGGTTCGAAGCCGAACCGATTCGCGCTTAATGGGAGACCCTTCAGGAGGTCGGCTTGTACGATCTTATAGCACGTCTCCATGTCGGTGAGGTTAAGATCCGTGAACATGTTGCTCAGCAGGGTCAGGAACCGATTCCCTATCATGTGCCAGAAGAAAAACACCCGGTGGGGGCCGCCCAAGAAGCGCGAGCCATACACCGCATCCGCCTTTCCGGCCAAGATCGGCTCCATGAGCATCGGAAGTTCAAGCGGGTCGTACTCGAGGTCCGCATCCTGCACGGCGATGATGTCACCGCTCGCCCGTTCGAAGCCCGCGCGCAATGCGGCACCCTTGCCTTGGTTCACCTCTTGGAAGACGAGGACGTCGATGAGGCCCTGATCAGTCAGTTTCTGCAGGAGACCCCGGGTCCCGTCCGTCGAGCCGTCGTCGACAACGATCACCTCGAGGTGGAGCCGCACCTCGCGCACCCTGCGCAGCAGCTTCTCGACCGTCTTGATTTCGTTGTAGGCGGGTATCACCACCGAAAGAATCACGCGATCCCACGCTAGGTCCCTGTGTCGCTTCGGGTCGATCTCCCGAAATTGAAGCATGCTCATACTGTTGGTTCCCTTCGTGGGTTTGCCTCGTCAGACATCAGGCTTCGATTCCGTACCGGTTCAACTTCCAGTACAACGTGGATGGGTCGATGCCCAGAACCTCGGCCGGTCTCGTCTTATTGCCGCCCTCAGCCACCAAGACCCACTGAATGTAGGCCCGCTCAATCACCTCCATCGACGCGTTTGTGCCGGTTGAGCTTTGGGTGGATTAGAGGTGCCTTGAGCGGTCTAAGGGCGTTCGAGAATTTTGACCTCGCCCAGAAGCGTGTAGGCCGATCCCCACAACCGTCCCACCGGCCTGAGCGCCGTACTATCCACATACTCCGAGCCTTCGATCACAGCGAGGGCCGGGTCCAGCCGAACCGCCAGCACCTCGCCTATAATTAAGCTACCCGTTCCGTGCAGGTCCACATCCTTGAAGAGTCGACACTCGAGCACCGCCGGGCAATTCGCCACATAGGGGGCATCTACAGACTCCGCGGCCGCAACGGGCAAACCAGTGACGGCGAATTCGTCCTGATCAGGCGGGAGGCTCGCCGCGGTCTGGTTCATCGCATCGAGGTGCCCTTCAGTGACCACGTTCACACAGAACGCCTCCTGGTCTCGAATATTCCGAAGCGAATCCTTGGCCTGGCCGCCCTTCGTGCCGATCGAAAGGCTGATCAGCATCGGCGATGGTGAGATAGCGGAGAAGAAACTGAACGGAGCGAGATTGAGGGTCCCGTCTTCACCCCTGGTCGAGACCCAGCCGATCGGCCTAGGGACGACGAGCGAAGTCAGGAGTTGGTAACGCCCGCGCCCGTCTGTGTTTGCGGTGGAGATAACCCGATGCCGGATCGCATCAGACGGGTCGTGCGTCAACCCATCACCTAGACGGGATCGTCAACACCTGGCCGGCGACAATACGGCTTCCCCGAATACCGTTTGCCGCCCTTAGTTGCGAAACGGTAGTGCCATGTCGCTGGGCA
>Ga0114999_10001012_pt1 | contig 40154 bp, 35 predicted proteins | sample ArcticOcean_MG_C_3_FD_89820 | JGI IMG/M metagenome (GOLD analysis project Ga0114999, IMG submission 89820) | Marine microbial communities from western Arctic Ocean - ArcticOcean_MG_CB8_126 | ecosystem: Environmental > Aquatic > Marine > Oceanic | place: Arctic Ocean: Canada Basin | collected...
GCTCAGTAGCAACAGCCAATAACAAAGGTGGCGGGCGGGGGTGCAGCGTTTCGTCATCATCTACCTTATAAATAGATTAACTCTTGAGGCATAAAATCTAATAAAAAAGCAGTTCTTTATTAAGAGACGCTAATGCCTAACGTGATGCAAGTCTCTATTGTTGACACCGTATTCACAATAATAAATGATAATCTTATCTTAAATGCTTTTTTGGGGTATGGATGAGAGGGGCTTTAATGCGCCTTTTTTATTTTTCAGCATTCCTTTTTAAAGATTTTTTTGATCCCAATTATATCTTTAAAATAAAATGCCCATGAAAAAAACACTCTCTACTTAACTCTGCTCACCTCAATTTTATTAATCTTTAATGCCTCATTATTTGCTAAAAAAGGTGACGATGATGATGACGGTGGCGATGATAAAGACCGTAAAAAACGCCCTTTATTAATTGCGGGGGCGGAACCGGATTTTGATGAGGATACAATCCTTATCACCGGGCTAAATTTTTCCCATAAGAAAAAGTTCGAGGGAAAGGTATTCTTATATTTTCCCCCTGAGGAATCTCGGGTAAGGCTTGATGTCTTAAGATTTGATCGCACCAACCCGCAAATGATACTCGCCAGTTTCCCTGATGGTATCGAGGAATTTTCTGTTACTTACCTTTTGAGGATAAATAGAGGCCATGGCAACGGCTCAAAGAAAAGCGATGATTTTGATGTCACCTTTGTTGGAACAGATGGTGCAGGAGGCTCCACAGGACCGACAGGTCCAACGGGTGCGACCGGCGATGAGGGTCTAAGCGGATCGACTGGCCCTCAAGGAATAACCGGAGCGACAGGCCCATCGGGAGGCGATGGAGTTGACGGGGCAACCGGGCCGCAAGGACCGACTGGAATCGGATTACCAGGACCCCCGGGAATCAATGGCTCGAATGGTGCAACGGGTCCCATTGGACCTACTGGATCTACAGGTATTGGATTACCAGGAGTTCCAGGAGCGACAGGGCCGACTGGAATCGGATTACCAGGACCGACGGGATCAACTGGGCCGACAGGTGCTACGGGTGCAGCAGGATCAGGTGGCGTTCCCTCGGGATTTATAATTTTGGGGAATTCAGCTACACCGCCACCTGGTTTTTCATTTGCTGGTGCAATTTCCATCGGAAATACCTGGGTGACAGTAGAGTCCACGCCCACCAAACGTGATCGGCATGCTGCCGCCGCGGTCAATGGCAAGGTCTATGCTATCGGGGGATTTAATGATTTAGGTTTTACTATAGCTACTGTTGTGGAGTATGATCCGGTGAGCAATGCCTGGACGACAGTAGCGCCGATGCCCACTGCGCGAAATCAGCTTACTGCCGCCGCGGTCAACGGCAAAGTCTATGCCATTGGAGGAGCACTAGTAGCCACAGTGGAGGAGTTTATTGCACCTTCAGATCTCTTCTTACACACGAAAGACTAGATTAGTTTTTAATAACTAGCTGGGGGAATTCTATAACTCGTCTGCAAGGCCGTTGAGGGTGTGTTGATGTGGTTGGACTGTACTTGCTGAAATATTAAAAGTGTTTCTTTGCGAAATATCTCCCGGAAGCAGTCTTGAGATACAATTCAAAGGCCATTGCTCTTTTAGAATCGGAGAATGCAACAGCTGTTTTAATGCGCCAGGGTATATACTTTGAAGTATAGGGCACTTCACCGTGATTGTGTTTGGTGAGCCTTGATTCGAGGTCAGTAGTTGAACCAACGTAAATTCTTTTTGGGTATTTTATAGAATTCATCATGTATACATAATGAAATGCATTCATAATTTAGCTACGGTCTAACTAGGCCTTAGCTTAAGAGGGCGATTACGTTACAAGTGAAGGTGTAGTGTAATTTTTTATAGAGCTGGCTCGCCAAGGCGTAGCCGAAGAGAACGGTAGGTTCGTACGGTTAAGCCCGGTCTTCGCTCTATGAGCTTCAGCCGTCGTCCCATCTCGCAGAAGCGAGAGGACTATGTCTTGACAAGTCGACGTGGCAGCCTCCGCCAATGGCGAAGGCTGGTGGAGGTGGCGGGAGTCGAACCCGCGTCCCAGGAGGTTTTGTGTATGGCCTCTACAAGTTTAGCTTGTTATTAAATTTCGCCTTCCGGTTGCAAACAAGCAGACTTCCGGTTGGCTAGAATCCAGATAGAACGTACCACCCACACTCCGGATCCCCGATGTGGGCTATACCTGCAAACGTCGCCTTTAATGCCTAGCAGGTGTCAACATCAAGACGTGTTGCGTTAGTTACGCAGCAAGAGCTAGTTCTTGATTGCCAATTATATGGTAATGGCGATTGATAACGGAGCCGAGCCATCATCTCCGACTTGCCACCATGCACTCCAACTCGAGGTCGAATTCCGGAACACCCCCAAATTCAATTTAAAGTTAAAGAGTTACTTAACTCTCAAAGATCAAATAATACAAATATAGTATCGTCGAAGTTAGGTGTAATTTCAAGCGGATTAATGATTATCGAATTAAGAGATACGAGCTTATACAGGAAATGGAATCATTAGTACCAAATATTACCCTGGAGCTTACGCGTTAACGCACGCTGCTCGGGGTGGATGTTCGACCGAAGCGCAATAGAAGAATATTACCATGAATAAACTGTTTTCAGAAGAACTTGGCCTTCCCACCAGAGGAAAAAGCATGCGCACCACGCGTCGGCCAGATATTGATCCGGGTGATAAGGTTGTTCTTTTTGATGGGTGTGGTCCCGGGTGCATCTTTCACTGGTGGATTACCTGCGCCGTTAAGCAAGACCATGACGTGCGTGATCCTGCTCACGATCTTCAACTAAAAATTTATTACGACGGAAAATCGAAGCCCGACGTAACCCTTCCGCTGGCCAAATACTTCGGCATTCTTTTTGACCTCGATGTCTATGACGTGGGTTGCGCTGCTTTAAAAATGCTGCCCAAGAACGGATTTAATAGTTACTTGCCCATGCCCTTTCGTTCATTGCGGATGGAGATCGAGAACCTGAGCGACCGGGCTACCTCTATTTGGTTCATGGCAGATTGGCAGAAATTTAACGCCGAGTTCCCGCTTACTGATATGCGGCTTCAGATTGTTCATAAATCGGCTTACCCGGCAGAGACTTACGGCAGTTTTCTTATGGCCGACTTTTCTGGTGAGGGATTTGTTGCCGGGATGGTGAAAGGCGTGCGTGTGAAGGATGAAAGTGATGGGTGGTTTCACACGGGAGGTGATCTGTGGCTGCTCGATGGGGAACAAAATCCTCACGCCTTACGCGGGATTGGTGGTGAGGACGCGTTTAACATGAGTTTTGGTCTATGGGATACCCAGACGGATTGGATCGGCGCGCCTTATATACATCAGGTCGGTGAACATACAGACGTGGGTTCAGGATATGAGAGTGTTATGTATAGGTTTTTTGGCCCGGACCCGGTCTGGTTTGATCACTCAGCGATAATTCGTTTTGGTTCCAAAGCCAATGACCTTGAAAGTTTGATCTATACCTACCTGCAACCCAAGAATGTTCCCGAGGTATTGACCGTCTCCTCGTGGCAGCTTGCCGGACCATTTCCGTGTATTTCGTACGAGCAATTCGAGAAAAAGGAATGGGCCGACGATGATATATCTACTTGGCCTGCTTCCTACTCGGCGGATTTTGGTCAGTACCTGGTTAATGACCGTCCAACTGAGTTTAAACTTCCTCAGCAATTGGACACCGAGCACGGTTGGTGTGACTTCTCGCGGTGTTTCAGGGGTAGAAAGGGAGGAAACGTGGGTACACAGCCTGGGGAGGTGAGCGCCTATGCCGTAGGCAGAATTTCAATACCTGAAGACGGGGACTATGAGTTTGCAGTCGGTTTCGATGATTGGTTGCACTTGTGGATAAACCGAAATGAGCTTCATTCCAATCGACATGATTGCGGTTTTGATGTCGACCATGTGGCAGTCAAGTTGGCGGCCGGCGAGTGCGAGATCAGGGTTAAGCTTTCGAATTTTGATAACATGGAGTGGCGACTATGGGCGTTTTCTGTGACCGGAAAAAAGATCTGACTAGCGCAGTGTGAAATCCCTAATATAGATAAAGACTATCAGGTAAGCGAGGAGGTGCATCATTATTCAGCATCGTGTTACCTGCATCTCCACTTACTTATCGCTAGACAATCGAGATTTTTTACTCTAAACCGATAACAAATTTTAATTATAGAGAGATGAAGGTTTATATCAACGGGGAGCATGTCGACTCAGCGGACGCGAAAATTTCGGTTTTCGATCACGGTTTGCTTTATGGTGATGGGGTGTTCGAAGGGATACGCATCTATGAGAGCTGTGTGTTTAAACTGGATGAGCATCTCGAGCGCCTGGAAATGTCTGCGAAAGCGCTCATGTTGAAAATACCTTTATCGCGGAGTGAATTGTCAGAGGCGGTCTGTGAAACCTGTCGTCAGAACGGGCTTGTGGACGGCTATGTCCGTTTAGTCGTGACAAGGGGGATCGGAGATCTCGGATTATCGCCCAAGCTGTGCGAGACGCCGCAAGTGATTATTATCGCGGATAAGATTCAACTCTACCCGGATTCGTACTACACGGACGGGATGAAGATAATTACTGTTGCGACGTGGCGCAATAATCCGGCGGCGCTTCCCCCGATGATTAAATCGCTCAATTATCTCAATAATATCATGGCGAAAATGGATGCGCAAAACGCCGGTTTTGTTGAAGCACTAATGCTGAATGATCGGGGCTGTGTGGCCGAGTGTACGGGCGACAATGTTTTTATTTACTTCAAAGGAGTGATCTATACGACGCCCACTTCAGCGGGTAATCTCAAAGGTATCACCCGGGAGGTGGCATTTAATATTGCTGAGGCTATGGGAATCCCCTTAAAAGAGGCGGAATTGACGCGCTATGATCTCTGGAACGCGGAAGAATGTTTCCTCACGGGGACGGCGGCGGAAGTTGTCCCGGTGACTGAAATTGATGGCCGAGAAATAGGGGACGGTAAACCGGGGGCCACTACGTTGCGCTTTATCGAAGATTTTAGAAAAAAAGTGTCGATTGAAGGTACGATGCTTTAAATTTCCGCCGCTTGTGCCGACAATTTAGTGCCAGTCTACTGGAAAAGTTATCAATAATGGAATTTCCAGATTTTGGCATGATACATGCATGAAATATTTACTTTTGGATGGATATAATATAGAAATATTGGGTCTAAATTATTGAAACGAATTATTTAATCATCTAAATTCACGATCTAAGTGATACAATATTAATAATGGGTAAACCGACAGAGTGTAAATACTGCGAAAAGGAAGCCACGATCCACCTTACCCAGATCGTCGATAATAAGATACATAAGGTGGATATTTGTGAGGATTGCGCTTTGGCTAAGAAGATGACAGATCCCAGTAATTTCACTCTGGCAAACTTGCTCGACAATATTGGAGGATCCAATGATGAAATTGAAGGTGATCTGGTTCAGTGCGAAAGCTGCGGTTTGTCTACCACCGATTTTAAAAGTCTCGGCCGTTTTGGCTGCCCCGCGTGTTATGAAAGCTTTAAGGACTTGCTGGAGCCGATGTTAAATGAGATGCAGAAATCAACAACTCATCAGGGAAAGATTCCCTTAGTGTCAGCCCAGCGCGTCGCATCGCGTAATCAGATTCAGCTTTGGGAAGACAATCTGCAAAACGCGATCGAGGCTGAACGCTACGAGGATGCAGCCCAATGGCGTGATAAAATTACCCAATTGAAAAACGATTTAAAAAGTAAAGTTTAAACCAGAAAATGATTATCAGTCCCCTTATAGAGGCCGAGGCAGAGTTGACTCACAATGCCAAACTAAATTGTCCTGTGGTTTTGAGCACACGGATCAGGCTCGCGCGTAATATTTCAGACATCCCATTTCCCGGTTGGGCCAAAGAGGCACAGAGAAGGGAAATTTTGGCCACCTGTATGGAATCGCTGACCGCGCTACCTCAAATGGAAGGGGGAACACGCTTAATGGTGGAAGAGTTGAGCGAATTGGAAAAGCAAATTTTAATGGAGCGCCACTTAATCAGCCGAGAGCTGAGCAAAGCAAAAAAGGGGAGTGGTCTTGTTGTGAGTAAAGACCAATCCTGCTCGGTGATGATCAATGAAGAGGATCACTTGAGAATTCAATATCTGCGCAGTGGCTTTCGGTTTAAACAGGCATGGAAGACGATTAACGAAATTGATAGTGCCCTGGAAGAAAGCCTCGACTACGCCTTTTCTTCAGACTTGGGGTATTTGACGGCCTGCCCGACGAATGTCGGGACTGGCATGCGCGCGTCAGCGATGATGCACTTGCCGGCTTTAGTGATCGCGAATCAAATGGAAAAAGTTATTCGCGCCGTCAATCAACTGGGCATAGCCGTGCGCGGTGTGTTCGGGGAAGGTTCGGATGCAAGTGGAAGTATATTTCAAATCTCTAATCAGCAGACCCTCGGTGAGAGTGAAGACGAGATAATTAAACGCCTGGTTAATGTTCTTAATTCTGTCATCGAACAGGAGAACAATTCCCGGCATAAACTTTTAGAAAAAGATCCAATAAAACTCCTCGATAAAATGGGGCGTGCATACGGACTTTTAAAGAACAGTCATCTTTTGAGTTCAGCTGAAGCAATGAATCTGCTTTCGCTGTTGCGCTTGGCGATTGATCTGGAGGCAATACCTGAAAGCTACCGGTCGCACATTGATCGGTTGTACATTGAGAGCCGCCCCGGTCATATCCAATACGCAGCAAAAACTGAGATCGATCCAAACCAACGTGATGAATATCGGTCACGTTATATGAGGGAACAATTATCGGAACTACCGTCACTTAACTTTGACAAAGTAGTCAATAAATCGTAGATTATACAAAACCCAAAAGTATCACTATGGAACCGATGAATAATTTTACCCCGCGTGCGCAACAAGTATTAGCCTTGGCACGAAAAGAAGCTGACAGGTTCCACCATAATTATGTTGGAACCGAACATCTCCTGCTCGGATTGATAAATCTGGGGCAGGGAGTTGCTGTAAATGTGTTACAGAAGATGGGACTGGATCTTGATACGGTACGCACCGCTGTAGAAAAGCAGGTGGGCACCGGACCCGAGTCAAAACCGTCAGGTAATATCCCTTACACGCCTCGCGTGAAAAAAGTTTTAGCCCTTGCTGGTAAAGAGGCAAAGGCATTAAATCATAGTTATGTGGGGACTGAACATATCCTGCTCGGTCTCCTGCGTGAAGGTGATGGTGTTGCTGCGCGCGTATTGAAAACACTCGATGTCGACATTGAACGTTGCCGCAATGAAATACTGAGTGAGTTGGACCCGAGTTTTTCTGGTGAGCAGGACGAACCGGTGACATCTTCAACCGGTGCATCGGGAGACGAGAAAAAAGACGTCAAGACACCTGCCCTCAAAGCCTTTGGGCGTGACCTCACCGAACTCGCGCGCAATAATGAACTTGATCCGGTAATCGGACGTAAAGATGAAATACGCCGTGTCATTCAAGTACTGTGTCGTCGGACGAAAAACAATCCTGTTTTAATTGGTGAAGCCGGGGTGGGGAAGACGGCTATTGTCGAAGGCCTGGCCCAGGAAATTTCCTCTGGTATTGTTCCCGAACTTCTTGTCGATCGCCGAGTGATTACCCTCGATCTCGCACTGATGGTAGCGGGAACAAAATACCGTGGTCAATTTGAAGAGCGTATCAAAGCAGTGATGGATGAGATACGTCGGGCAAAAAACATTATCATTTTTATCGACGAGCTGCATACCATTGTCGGTGCGGGAGCTGCCGAGGGTGCTATGGACGCTTCAAATATTTTTAAACCCGCTCTCTCTCGGGGTGAGTTACAGTGCATAGGTGCGACTACGCTTTCTGAGTACCGAAAGTATATTGAAAAAGACAGTGCTCTTGACCGCCGTTTTCAAAGCGTGATGGTCGAAGCACCCTCGGTTGAGGAAACAATACAAATACTCCATGGATTAAGGTCCAGGTACGAAGAGCATCACAAGGTAGTCTACACCGATAAAGCGATCGAGGTGTCAGCTAAGCTGTCCGATCGTTATATTACCGGACGCTATCTTCCCGATAAGGCTATCGACGTTCTTGACGAATCGGGCGCGCGCGCGCGCATTGATTCACTCAACCGGCCGCCTGAAGTCGAAGATTTGGCGAAGAAAATTGAAGAGATATGCGCGAAAAAAGAAGAATCCATCAGTCAGCAACATTTTGAGGAAGCGGCAAAATACCGCGATAAAGAGAAACAACTTCGAGCTGAACGCGAGCAGATGATTGAAAATTGGAAAAAGACGCGTGAAGAGACGACGATTACGGTCGATGAAGATGACATGCTTCAAGTGGTTTCTGGTTGGACAGGCATACCGCTCAGCCGGATGGAAAAAAAAGAAACGGAAAAGCTTCTCAAGCTTGAAAGCGAATTGCAGGAAGATGTTATTGGACAGGATGTGGCGACCGGAATTATTGCCAAGGCGCTTCGCCGTTCACGGGCGGATTTAAAAGACCCGCGTCGACCGATTGGTTCGTTCATGTTTTTAGGGCCTACCGGCGTTGGGAAGACCCACCTTGCAAAGATTCTGGCTGAAAAAATGTTTGGCGATCAGGACGCTATTGTGCAGATCGACATGTCAGAATATATGGAAAAATTCTCCGTCTCTCGTCTGATTGGGTCCCCTCCTGGATATGTAGGCTATGAAGAAGGGGGTCAACTTACGGAAACTGTAAGACGAAAACCATATTGTGTTGTCCTTTTCGATGAGATCGAGAAAGCGCACCCTGATGTCGTTCAGCTTCTCTTGCAAGTTTTTGAGGACGGTCGGTTGACAGACAGTCTAGGTCGCACCGTGGATTTTCGAAACACGATCATAATTATGACTTCCAATGTTGGAGCACAACAGATACAGAATGGCGGCTCACTGGGGTTTGGCACTGATGACGACAGTGGTATGAGTGATTATGAAAGAATTAAGGATAAAATACTTGAGGAATCAAAACGTGTTTTTAAACCTGAGTTTCTTAACCGAATAAATGACATGGTGATTTTCCACAGTCTCAAGCGTGAGCACTTATTGAAAATTGTCGGGTTGGAGTTAAAAAAAGTAACCAAGCGCTTAATCGAACATGATATTCAACTTGAAGTGAGCGAGGAAGCAAAAGGTTTTCTCATCGATAAAGGTCACGATGAGAAGTATGGTGCTCGACCCTTACGTCGCGCAGTAGAAAGATATCTAGAAGACCCCTTGGCTGAGGCCATTTTACGTGATGAAGTAAAGAAAAATGAAATGATTAGGGTCATTGTTGAAGATGATCATTTAGACTTCACCCAGGACCAACCAGCGTCGAGTGTGTCTTGAGTATAGCTGAGTTTTATTTTAATTAAACCGCGCTGCATTTCCAGAGCGCGGTTTATTATTGGAGTGAAACTGGATCTACTCTTATAATTGGATTTTTAAACGACATCGATCTGTCCGGAGAACATTCTCCTTAATGCGGGGTCAGTTGAGGTGTAATGAACGAATGAAGAGCCGGCTGGCATTTATAGGATTTTTTCTATGCGGGGGCATTTTTCCTGCCTCCGCATCCTTAAATCTTGATTCGCCCTATGGAATCGGGAGCGACAGAATTGTTGAATTCGCTGCTGACGAGGGGTGGACGGTCGTATCTCAGCAACTGACAAATAAAGCATTCGATGCTTATGAGAATGGTGAGAAAACAGCTGTAAACTGGTATTATCTTTCACGATGGGCGGATCTTTTAGCGTCCAACGAAGGGGATGTCGTAAGTAAATGGATTGATGCGATTGATAAAGCGAAGTTGGGACATAAAAATATGGCGCAACGTTATACACTTTATAAGCGACCATTAAATAGCCATTTCTCACTCTCTCTGCAAAAAGTATTGCTTGGAGATTTTGCATTTTCTCGGGAATTTTTTGATTTGCTTTCCCCCTATGATTATCTACCCGGCGTCCTTCAGACCCTTAATCACCTTCATGGAAAAAACCGGAAGTATTTTTATGAATACCGGCGGTTGGCACTCGCCATCGCCGTTGTTTATGATGTTCCTCCCCCGCCGGGATGGCCTCATTTCCAGGTGCCTGATTCAATCCTTCCACGTGAATTACCGGATATTGATACAGCGTTTGATTACTGGGTGGATCTTAATGAAAGGGGGCAATGCCCTTTCGATCTCTCCAAGATGTCCGTGGAAGAACTTAAATTTATCGTCGATACGCCAGCGATGGATGATTTTCAATGGGTGCAGGAAAATATTCATAATAAACCTGATAAATTTGCCGATGTCTATGGTCGCATCAACTATCGCTTCGATCGAGTAATGAATAACCAATTCATATGGCGCGGAAAGGATTACCAACTTAAAACAATTCTTAATTACGGGGGTATCTGTGTCGATCAGGCGTACTTTGCGGCGCAGGCAGGCAAAGCAAAAGGTATTCCCACGCTCGTCTTTCGCGGTGCGGGGATGGATGGCCGCCATGCATGGTTTGGTTTTATGCCGGATGAAGGGGTTTGGGAATTTAATGGAGGGAGAGAAGGCGACAACCGTTATGTGACCGGTTATGCTCATGATCCGCAAACTTGGGCTAATATTACCGATCACCAACTTCAATTTCTTGGGGAACGTTTTCACCATAGTTATTACTATCAAAAGTCATTGCTTCATGCCAATTTCGCCAACCGCTATCTCGAACACAATGATCCGGTTTCAGCACAAGAAGTAGCAGAAAATGCATTGCGCTTCGAAAAGAGAAACCAGATTGCCTGGGAGGCGCTCTATTCCGCTACCGGATTGCTGAGTGACGATCCGCGAGAGACGGAAAAAGTGTTACGTCGCGCAGCCCAGGCATTCCGTTATAATCCGGACCTCGAAACATATTATTTGAATCGTGTGATTAAGAGTCTGGAGAATCGAGGTGAAGGGAGTCGCGCCCAGCGTGAAAAATATTTATTAACGATTAAGAATAAGGGTGACCGCAAGGACATCAGTATCCAACAGGCAGCCGACCGACTTTTAGAGAATATGGCAGACGATCCTCTCGCGGCTCGTCTCCGCTATTTCCGTGTCATTCTTCTCCAACTGGGAAAAGTAGGTGGAATCGATGTTTATGATCGTATTGTGATGCCATTTGTTCAGCAACTGACAGCAAGCGGCTATAAACGCGAAGCCTATCAAATGTTGGTCTATGCGCGTGAAAAATTTGATGCACGATCCGGAAGTATGCTCGATCTAGAGCTCAAGCGTCAGTTAAATATATATAAGCCGTAAAGGGCTGCGCAAAAAGTGAATATTTCAGATGCTAATAATATTTTGCTTGTCAATTAATTGTGAGAATGTAAATACCCGAATTCATCATACATTCATTAATGGAAAAAACGCTTTTAATATTTAAACCGGATTCTTTTGAAAATAAGTGTGTGGGCGAAGTCCTACAACATTTTGAAGAAAATGGATTCGAACTCTGTGCATGCAAAATGACTGAGCTGTCGAGCGATCTTCTTCGCGACCACTATGCTCATCTCATTGATCTGCCGCATTTTCCAATGATTGTAGGATTCATGTCGAAACGACCGGTTATTATTCTAGTATTGCAGACTGAAAATGCGGTGAAAAAGGCGCGTGACCTGATTGGTCCGACCGATTCTAAAAAAGCTGAAAAGGGAACGATCAGGGGAGATTTCGGTACTGATCTTATGCGTAATGTAGTCCACGCATCCGACAGTGTGGAAAATGCCAAATTGGAGATAAAAAGATTTTTTTCTTCAGACGAAGTCTACGACCTGTAGGTGTAAGGCGATTCCATCATGCATTAATCTTCGTTTTCGTCCGTGTCTTCATCTTTCTTCCCTTATGTTTTAATCAAATATATAGGTAACTTATTCTGAGACGCTGACGATGAGGCAGAGGAAGACGAAGAGAGTATTAATCCCAACTGTTCACTGAGTCCTAGCCTTCAGCAGTGAGTAGGCATACAGCGTGAGTGGCGATTCCTTCTCCGCGTCCAATGTCACCCAACTTTTCATTAGTCGTTGCTTTTATCCCAATTTCGGAAACTTCAATACCCAAGGTTGCGGAGAGCGTTGATTTCATCGCGCTGATAAAAGAAGAGATTTTTGGAGCTTCAGCGATAACCGTGATATCAGTGTTTACTATTTGATATCCATGAGCCTTTGCTTCTTCTACTGCTTTCTTCAATATTTCCTGTGAGCAGAGGTCTTTGTATTTCTCGTCATTATCGGGAAAATAGGTGCCGATATCAGAGAGACCCGCTGCGCCGAGTATCGCATCTGCGAGTGCATGCGTGAGGCAATCGGCATCGGAATGCCCTTCAAGACCTTTATCAAAAGGTATGGTTACTCCTCCAAGCACAAGTTTTCGGCCCGTCACCAACTGATGAACATCGTATCCAAATCCTATGCGATAGGGTGAAGGCACAATTGAAAATCAAGACAACTGAAGATCCTCGATAAAGTTTTCAATCATTGCGATGTCTTCAGGGATCGTGAGTTTTGGGTTCGGCTGAGTGCTTTCCAGAAGGCTGATTCGATGTCCATACGTAATAACTGCCGTTGTATCATCTGTTGCTTTGATATTATTTTCTTTCAATGATTGGTAAGCTTGGACGATAAGATTTCGTTCAAATACTTGCGGTGTCTCCATCGCCCAAAGTTTGCTTCGATCTAAATTAGTTAATTGTAACTGACGTTGGTCCTCGTTGTCAGAATCAACCAGTTTTATCGTGTCCGTTACCTTATGGGCGAGCGTAACAGCCTTATCTTTTTCAACCCTATCTCTAAGTTTATTAAGAGATTGGCGATCAATAAGAGGACGCGCACAATCATGTATAAAAACATAGTCTATATTATTGGTGAGTTGGGAGAGCGCATTAAATACCGAATCCTGGCGCTCTGTTCCCCCCCTCACCCAGCGAATATTTAAGTCTGCAATGGGGTGATTCTCTATGGCTTGAGAAATACCAATACGTTGAACTTGATCGCGATATGCTATAATGTATTCATCCACCGTGCCACTTGTGGCAAATGCTTCGAGCGAGTAGTTTACGACCGGTTTACCTTTTAAAGGAACTAGTATTTTATCGGTAACCTGGTCTCGCATCCGGGCACTTATCCCCGCGCACAATAATATTACAGCATTGGCCATAGTGAATTTAAGAATAGTTTAACCGAAGATAGCCAGAAAAATTCGTTATTCATTGCCTGAATTCCTCGCGGATGCTTTGATTATCTCCATTTTAAGGATGTAAAGCCAGGGCTTAAAATTGTCATCCCCTAGGGTCGCACCCAATTTTATCGATTACGTTTTTAACGGCGATAATCAAGCGGGAGGAGCGATTTTAAAGCGCTTCCAATTTTCAATAATTTCATGAATAACCTTGCTTCCCACACGTTGCAGAGAACGCAGACTGGGAATATACCCCGGAAATAGATTTTCATCTCCGCCATCCCCTCCATGCAGGCTTTGCAGAGGTGTCATTCCGTCTGATGCTTGCATCGTAAAGTTGCTCGCTGAACGCAGTAAAAGAATACGATCCCAATCAATCCTATCGGCTGTGGCTAGTTGAGAAAGGGCTCTAAGCGTACCGGCATCCTCCATCGTGGAGGTCACAAACCGGCCCTTTTTAAGCGTCCAGTATTCAACCCAACGTTCCGCCCATTGGTTAGACAATTTCCCGTGCCAGTAACGCGTAGCAGAAAGGTTGTCACCTTTGAGGACAAAAGGAGGACGTTGAGCTTCAGGGAATTCTAAATAACGACTCCGATAGCTTGCCAAGCGCTCACTATCGAGATCAGAAAAATCCAGAGATCGCGTATTTTTATAAGCCCAATCACTAAGATTAGGATTGAGCGTGTAGAGCTCGCTATTGTGAAACAGGTCAGCAGCCTTTTTTGAGCGTTGACTAAAAGGGGTGTCACAACCAAGTGGTATTATCCCGGTAGACCAAGCTGGCGGTATTTCCCTCGCATCGATTTCGTGGGCAAGATCACCATCAACGCAATAATCGGCCCAGGCGGTGCATGCCAGTGATCCAAAGCGCGGATTAATCCCAGCGATTCCGGCGATTAAAAAATAGGCGTGAGTTAAATCAAAGCGTGGATCGAGACCAAAGGCCATTGTCGTCGATGCAGCTTTAGCCGCACCAACGCCAACCGTCATGGCAACGAGCCCGTCGTCATTTGACCATATGCCATCATTGGCATATGGGAAGTCATGGGTTTTCTCCAGCCCTTCGGCGTCCCGGAAATATTGAAATTCACCTGGTTCATCAGTTTCGTATTCATACATTGAAATAAGAACACACTTAACGGGGTGAGGTTCTTTTGACTGGGTGAAAGTATTAGGCATCGATCTTTCCTGATTTAATTCTGCGATTTCATTCAATGTTTATGCACTGGTCGAGCTGATTCCTTTAGGAAAAACAGATTTTTTTAACGTAAAACGGCTTTCCTGTCTAGAGGTTAAACCTGGGGCGCTTGCTTGTGTATGAGATTTAATTAAAGTATAATCATTTATCGTATTACTTATATTACTTGGGACTTAATTTTACCGAAGAAGAAGAGTGAATTGAATGGACTTTGAAAATCAACGATCAGCTTTAGTAAAAAAGCTGATCCATTATCGGGTAGGTGGGATGAAAGATGCGAGTGTTATTCGCGCATTTAAAAAAGTGCCAAGACATCGATTTATAGAAACTTCATTTCAAGCTCATGCATATGAAGATCGCGCAATACCGATTGCCTGTGATCAAACGATATCACAACCTTTTATCGTTTGTTGGATGTCAGAGAGTTTGGCACTTAATAAAGATCACCGCGTTCTTGAGATTGGAACTGGAAGTGGTTATCAAACAGCGATCCTGGGTGAAATTGTTAAAGAAGTTTATACGATTGAATATTACCCAGACCTTGCACAACAAGCGCATGAATTACTAAATGAGTTAGGGGATGAAAATATTCATTTTCGCACCGGAGATGGCTACGAAGGTTGGGCGGAATCAGCTCCTTTTGATAGTATCCTTGTCGCATGCAGGGTCGACGAAGTACCTCCGTCTTTAATAGATCAACTTACCGAGGGCGGGAGAATAGTGATTCCTGTAGGGCTGGAACACAGACAGATTCTTCACACCTTCATTAAATGTGACGCGCAATTGCATAGCTTGAATGAAATCGAAGTGAGATTTGTTCCCTTGTTAAGGAATTGTTAATTGAAAATTTACTGAAGCTTGTAGCGGATGTTTATGGTTCACCTATAGGCGTAGAAAAAAGCATTTTTCTACCAAAAAAATAATGCTCCAGCTAATGGGGTACGCAAACAGAGATTAGTAATTACCTTTTATATGCGTTAATTGTTTATACAAGTAATCGTTGATTGGGTTGGCGTTAACCCAACTTAAAGTATTTAAAAATACTGTAAAAAAAGTGTTATTTAAAATCAGACTGGTATTTTGGTGCTTTATAGTGTATATAATATTATATTGTTAGATAATATCTTTATTTATATTCTGTAGTCGTCAGTTAGTGTAAGATAACTTTATAGATATAGGTTCAAAATCTTTATATGATTCCGAAGCAAGTCAGGAACGTACTATATTTGCTCATCCTTATAGGTGTGGGCTATTGGTCTTTTAACTTACTCCGGTTACATACACGCCAGGAAGTGATCGCATTTAAGACTTATTCCAGTGCGCTCATGGATGGAAATCAAAGAAAGGCGCGTAAATTGGTTCTCAATAAGAGTGCTCTGGAACCGTTTGAAAAACGTAAAAAACGTGGAGAATCATTACGCGGAGAAGTACGTATTACATATTATAAAATAAGAAGTATAAGGCGTGGTAAGAAGGGAAGGACCGCCAATTTAGAAATTCGCCAGGTTATTCGCCTTGATCCGCCAGGCAGTGATACCCTCTTTGGTACGGAAGTAGTATTCAATAATCAACGAGTATCCATGGTTCAAAAAGAATCTCAATGGATGATCGAGAAGTATAGTGATAGCTTTTACAGTCCGGGGATGAAGGAATAGGTAGAGGGCACTTGTCCCTTACTGTGTTGAGGGTAAGTCTTAAGATAGATCTTATTATCTCAGCTTACACCTTCAGAAGGGGTAGCCTTAAATCATTGAGATCATTTTGATCTTAGCTCAGATTACTGGTTGATCAATGACTTACTCTTTGAAATTTGTCGGTATTGCTGTTTTCCTTGTTTGTCTGTTAGGGATCATAATTTTTTTAGGAACAGAGAGCGAAGAGCGCAAAATTAATAAAAGACTAGATAAGCTCATTGCGCTAAATGAAAAATCAGGGCAGGAAAATAAACTTAATTCGGTGAGTAAAGCGCGAAAAATCTCGAATTATTTTACCGCAAACTGTCAGATCGATCTTCCTTACGGAAGAGGGACGGTAGAAGGGCGTGATCTACTCACGGGTTCTGTAATTCAGTTACGTGCTCAGTCGGATACAATTTCACTTTCTTTAAGGGAACGTTCAATTACTCTCGCAACTAACGAATTATCTGCGAATATGAAAATCACCGTAAAGGTGAGTGGAGACTTCACCAACGACAAATATAGCGACTTGGTGGATATTTATCTGGAATGGGATAAAATTGATAAAGATTGGTTGATTGACCGTGTTTCATTACCTGAAAGTAATTATGGCTATTAATTTATTAAATATTTTCTTTAATTATAATCATGGAATATAATAATTTATAGAAATTAAATTGATTAGTAGGATGCTCAATCAGGATCAAATTTCATACTATCACAAAACCGGATATCTTTCAGGAATTCCCATTCTCAATGAAGTAGATGCCGGGTACTATAGAGAACAATTTGATGCATTGGAGAAAAAAGAAGGCCGTGAAAAATGTCAGATTGGATTACAAAATAGACACTTCGAAGAACGATTTATCTGGGAGCTTGCCTCCAACCCCAAAATTCTTGACTGCATTGAGGCATTGGTCGGGTCGCATATTATGCTTCTTGCCACTCACTTTTTTTGTAAATACGGGGGTGGTGGAGAAGAGACTAAGTTTGTAGCCTGGCACCAGGATGTCACCTATTGGGGATTGGAACCACCGACGACGATGACTGCCTGGTACGCGATAGATGACAGTGATGTCGAAAATGGCTGTATGCGTTGCATCCCGGGAAGTCATATCGGAGGAGTGCGTGAGCATGGTAAGTCTGGAATTGAAGGCAATTTATTGAGCATTAATCAGGAAGTTGAATTGAGTGATGCAGAGGAAAAAAAGGCGGTTGATTTCATATTAAAAGCGGGGGAGATCTCACTGCATGACGGTGCAATTATACACGGCAGCGCACCCAATCGATCAAATCGACGACGATGTGGGTTGACTCTGCGCTTTATCCCCGCACATGTCCGACAGGTTTCAATAAATTCTGTTGGGAAAGATTGGAGACCGATCCTGATGCGGGGTGAATCGAAGTATATCAGTAGTGTTGAACGGGCACCCTTTAATGGGAACGGCAGCAGTTAATATTGATTTTAAAAAGCTGCGTTCTATACCGACCGAGCTTTTCTAAAAATATTGGACTTTAGATTGTGAAGCTATAGACGAGAATGCAGACTTTATTTACGCGCCTAAAGCGTCATTGAGACAGTATCTCGGCGAGTTTACCTGCGGCTTCATCGACTTTTAAAGTATCTTCATCTCCATAATAATCGTCATTGATAATAATTTGAGGGACTGTCTTCTTCCCACCCGTTCGGTGGAGCATAGATTTGAACTTATTGTTAGGAAATTTCCAACCGAGAATCATGATTATACTGATTTCATGATAAGAAACAGCGTAACGATTTAAGATTCGCTTAGCTTCGTAACAATAGGGACATAAACTACTCGTATATATTTCAATATTGGCCATCGATAGATATTATTTAAACGATAAATGAATCTGAAGCTAATCGCTAAGATTTATTAAGATAAAATCATTGCGCTCATGAATTTCGCTACAGGAGTTGTCCGATGAATGGTTTGAGAATCAAAAAAATGCCGAGAACCATGAGAATATTATAAGAGAGTAAACGCAGTAATTTTTCAGACACTTTTTTACCCATTGCTAAACCGATAAATGTACCAACTACGGTTGTGGGAATTAAAAATAATCCAAGGAATAATGTTTTAGGAACAAGATCACCAAATACCTGGTAGAGAAAAATAAATTGAAAAGGGACACAGGGTAAAGTAAATAACAAGGTTGAAACGCGTTTCTTCTCTGTAGTCCAGCGATGCGCGTGTATCCATAATACAAGCGGGGGACCGCCGATATTTGCTAATCCATTAAGAATACCGCTGCAAATGGCAGCTAGATATCCCCAGGACCAATGTACCTTATCTTTAGGTTTCAATTTCAAAAACGTGCGAATCGTGAGGATAGTTAAAAGGAGTATTCCAAAAACTTGTCCTATAAATGATTTTTCTTGAAGGGAAAGGGATTGCAATAACCAGATCCCGATTGGGAGTACAAATATCCCGATAAGAATCAAGGGACTTAATGCCCGCCAGTCAGCTGAACGATGCAAGTTGGCAACGCCAATGCAACGTTGAATAGTTGAACCAAAGGTAGAAAGGACAACGGCTTCTGGAAGAGGGTAATCCAGCATAAGGAGTGCGGATACGGCAAACAGGCTAAAGCCAAAACCGGCAATACTTTGCAATAGCGCGCTGCCGAGGAAAACACTCGCGGTCAGGAGGAGAAGCATGGTGGTGATCCATATTTAAGGATCACATTTTTAGCTCCATGATCTAGATACAGATGAGAGTGTTGAAAGGAATAGGTCTGAATGCTCAAGCTATTATCGCGATATATAGTAAACTCTATTTTCCGATGAATCATATCCACCAGAGATATTATTTGAACCATCATTTGCTGAGCTTTCCAGGGAATATCCCTTTGTGATCGTCGCTTTGGTCATCGATTCCCACTTAAGATAGAGTTCTTCCTCACTTAAATTTTCCAAGGGGATATCCATATAAAACCGGTATCGTGTAATCGTCAATGGCTTCTGACCTAATTCTTCAATTTTTAAATTTTTTTCCTCAACCCATCTGAAAACCTCGGAATCATCGATGGTAAATTCAAAAACAAAGAATCGATCATCTTTATAGTAAGAAATGCTTGTTGCTGAACCAGGTAACCAATCAGCGGAGTGAAGATCTTCTCCGATTTCAAAATCAGAACCAGTATAAATAATTACATTTACGACGATAATAACAACGATGAGATTACCGAGGATTATCAGCTTTCGCATATCGCCGAAGGCTTCAGAAAGTTTTTGTTTTAAAGTCAGATTTTCTGGAAGATCCCGTTCTCTTTTTGCTTCTATCTTGTAGCTCTTATATCCAGCGTCCTTGGCGTTACTTAGTGCTTGCTCAGTCTCCTGTTTATCAATGGCCAGTCTCTCTATAAACCCGTCTTTTCCAATTTCACCTTCAGCATCGTAAATATTAAAATAATAACCGGCAACTTTACTTGAACCAGCCTCATCTTTTTTGTGGCTGGCATACATCATTACCGTGCTAAAATTAGCACCGCGAGGCACTTCATACTCATCTATTCTTGTCTCGGGTGATTCCGCGTCTTGCAAATACTCTTCAGCTTTTCTCAAGCTGCTAAACGCGGCTAGATCTTTATCGGAACCGTCAGAGCGCTGAATTATTATAAAAATGTCATGGGAAAGTAATTATCCTGAATGCGTTAGATAAGTTTTTAAAACTCCGGCCGAATTTTAAAGAAAAAAATAATTTAGCATGATTTAGTTAATAAATCATTTATAAATGAACCTCTACTCCTTAAACAAGGGGTGCCAGCCACTTGAGAGCATAGGATAAGATTAATGAAAATGGGAGAAGAATGTTATTGATCGGACCCATTATATTGATTCCCGATAAATGAGTTCTTTGAGGCAAGATATAATAACAGCGCATTCTAGACCGAATGGGAGATAGCCTAGATAACCCGCCAAGGGCATTTCAAAAATAGAAAATGCCTGAAAATAGGGAGTCGCATAGACCCATTTTGCAAGACTGGGATAATTCCACATTTCCCAAAAGAATCCACATATTAGTGCAGCGAATGCCCAGGTAAAGAGATAGGATCCGCGGCCTTGAGTAATTCCACCGAAATAGATCGGCTGCCCCAACAATCGATTGAGCGCAACCCAGCCTAATAGGGGACCGATCCAGAGAAGAGGATAAAGCGTGTGTGGATAAAGCCCAATAAAGAAAAAACTGAGTGAAGCGACAGCAAGGGCAATAAGTGCCAATTCCTTTTCCCATGAAATATTTATGCGAGGGCTCCTGTCTAAATATCTTTGAAGGTGAGGATAGCTTAAGAGTAACTGCTGAGTGCTGAATACGGCGGGTAGTACCGTAGAAAAAGCAAGTGAGGCATGTATGATGTATTCACTGGCTTTTATGTCTTCCAGGCCCAGGTAGTGCCAATTTTGGACAAAACGATTCAAAAATTCAAAGACCCACCAGAAAATGGAACTGAAGGGAAAGAGAAGCAGGAAGAATTTCGGGTTCTCGATTACTGGAGCCGCTCCCCCGCGCCAAAAAATAACGCCATTAATGACCACAATATAGGCAAGCCAGAGGGGTGTAAAGGTATAGCTCTGTAGAGGAGCGAACCATGGAAATCGATTCCAGGCTAAGATCCAGGAGACCAAAGCAAAGATCAAACCGACCCATCCCCACAAGGGGAAATGCCGCCATTTTATTGTAGATTTGAGAGGATGCTGTACGCCCGGTCGATCTCTCTTTATCAGCCAGACGGTTAGGATTATCGCGACTGATACTGAGAGAAAAATGAAAAGAGGGACAGAAAAACGAGTATAATCCTGCAATCGAGTCGTTGGCGGAAATTGAAAGTAAGATTTGAGGGTTTTACCCGCTAAGCTCGTACCTAAAAGTGGTAAGCCAAGACAAATGGCCGCGAGGAGCAATATATTTACCTGCCTTATGATCGCTGTTTTATGAGCTCTCATATTGTTCGATTCCCGGACCTTAGTTATGGCGTAACAGATTTGAGAATATTTAAGTGCTGGTATACAGAACGGGGAAGCGCGCTTAAATTGTAACCACCTTCGAGAACAGAAACTATGCGCCCATGACAGAAACGTTCCGCGATATCCACAACGAGAGTAGTTAATTCTCCAAAGTCTTCATCTTCGAGGGATATAGCAGCGAGAGGATCATCTCGATGCGCGTCAAACCCAGCCGAAATAAGAATTAAATCCGGACGAAACTTTTCGGCCGCCGGAGCCAGTGATAGATTAAATGCATGCCGATAGCTTTCTATATTGGCGCCTGCTCGCATAGGAATGTTTAGGGTGTAGCCCATGCCGGCGCCGGCGCCTTTTTCTTCAGCAGCCCCTGTTCCCGGATAAAATGGGTACTGGTGAGTGCTAAAAAAAAATACCGATGAATCTTCATAAAAACTGTCCTGGGTGCCATTGCCATGATGGACATCCCAATCGATGATGAGGATTTTATTGATCGCATACTTTTCCTGCGCATAGCGCGCGGCAATAGCTATATTATTAAAAAAACAAAATCCCATAGCCGAACGATGAAGGGCGTGATGTCCGGGTGGGCGGCAGCAGCAAAAGGCGTTTTTGAATTCATTATTCATTACGTGATCGACTCCTTTTATCGCGGCACCGGCCGCCAATCGAGCTATTTCAAAGGATGCCGGGCATGCTTTCGTATCACCTTGATCAATTATATTTTCACCTGATAAACAGGCATTTTCGACATGATTGATATAGTCGACGCCATGAATTTTTTTAATCCATCGTAGATCAACCGGTTCGGGTTTAAGCCATGCGAGTTCATGATTGATGTCTGAATTCTTGATGAAATCATAGATGATCCTGGCGCGACTTCTCGTTTCTGGATGGGAGTTTCCAGTATCATGCAATTCAAAGTCCGGGTGATAAATAACTGCCGTTTGAGCCATTTAAAGAAAGCTAGATTATCGCCCGTTCACGAACAATCTTAAAGGGTAGAATAATGGAAGATTGAATATTAGCCGCTTGTAAATCCCATCCATTCACTCTTCTAAATCTCTTTTTTTCCACCCTCCGTTAACGTTCACGTCCTAAAATCATAATCTTTTCGGAGAGATTGGCTAATTGGCGGTCGTGGGTACGGGCCTTAGGATCGTAATGGCTGAGAAGTTTCCAAAATTGTTCGGAGTGATCGAAATGATTTAAATGAGTTAACTCGTGAAGTATGACGTAGTCATGCAGTTCTGGTGCTAATAAGAGCAATCTCCAGTTAAGCGAGAGGCGAGAATCTTTTGTGCATGTACCCCAAACCGTTGATTGATCTCGCACTTTTACCTGCTTCACGGTGATTCCCAGTCGATGGGCAAGGTTTAATGAATGCTCTTGTATGGCGGTGCGCGCAAAGGTCATAAGAGCAAGTTTAACCTGTTTATCGTGATCCCCTTGAGGATCGAAGCGAATGTGAACAGATGAATTAGCCTCGTCGTGTGAAAGTGTAGTCTTCCCTTTTATAAAACTGAATGCAACGTTGAGTTTATCGGAGTGGGAAGATATAAACTGATAATTCTGAAGATATTTAAGTAAAGTAGTAGTGCGGGGTCTTTTTTTAGATTGTTCATTCAACCAATCGCCCTGGCTAAGCAGAAATTGCATCGCCTCCTTTTCTGAAGCACGCCAGGGGATTGTAAGCATCACCGGCCTGATAGGATCGTGATTCAGCCGGAAATGTTTTGATTTTCTGGAACGCCGGATTTCGAAATGGACCAGTATCTTTCCTTCACTGCTGTCTACTTCGCAGAAATTATTAATCTTTTTTTTGACGCTGAGCATTTTCGAGTTTTTCGATTATATTGTCAGTATAACGTCGTAGTGCTGATTCGGGATCGATGTCTGCTTGTCTGCAAGCGGCTACTATATCGAAGAGAAGGGCGCCAGCTTCGTGGTCGTTCAATTTTTTACCCTGCTCAGAGATTTTATCATCATCGAGCACACCTTCAGTATTCATGTTCCCTTTCACAACTTGCTTGTATACATCCCGCGCATAGAGGAGAGCAGGTAATCGCGGTGGCAGTGACTTAAAGATTTTAGAATGATCGGACCGGCCTTTTTTCTCTTCTGCTTTAATCGCATCCCATTGAGCATCCACTTCATTAGAATCTGTTATGATTTTGTCGCCAAATACATGGGGGTGTCGGCGTATAAGCTTTTCATTTAATTTTGTCGCCACGGTAGACAGGTCGAACCCATTAGTTTCTTCCGCTAATTGAGCGTGCATGACGACTTGTAAAAGCACATCGCCAAGTTCTTCACACATATTTTCCACATCATTATGATCAATGGAATCGAGAAGCTCAGCGCATTCTTCGATCAGGCAGTCAGCAAGCGATTGGTGTGTTTGTTTCTGGTCCCAGGGGCAGCCATCGGGTCCACGCAATCGCGCCACTATTTTTTTTAATCTTTGTAATTCATCCACGATTGCAGTTTCCTTAAAAATTCATTCACTATCACATTGAAATATTAGATGCAGCATTCGGCAATATTTTAAATCCGTAATAAAAGTGGATAAACTAATTGAAATCATAGGGTGGAAACGGAAAGAAATTGAAAGTCTAATTCGACCGGTAAAAGACGATGAATTAATACGATTTTCGGCGAGTAATAAAGCGGGAATAACTTTTCATCAAGCTTTAGCCGTTCCGGAAAGGCTTAGCGTAATTGCTGAAATCAAGCGATCTTCTCCCAGTGCGGGTGAATTCGCGATTGATATTGATGCCGCAGATCAAGCGCGAAAGTACTACAACGGTGGAGTTGACGCCATATCAGTCCTTACGGATGAAAAGTTTTTTTCCGGTCAATTAAGTGATCTTTGGCAAGTGACAGATTTTTTAGGATCGAGAGATGATCCTACTCCCTGTCTACGAAAAGATTTTATGGTGCACCCCATCCAGGTTCTTGAAGCTGCTGAAGCGGGGGCAAGAGCGATACTCATCATTGTGCGCGCATTGGACGATGATGAAATAAAGGCATTATCTTATTCCGCTAAGATCGCGGGGTTGGAATGCTTATTCGAAATTCACAATGAAGTTGATTTAGAAAGAGCAATGGATTTTGGGGCCATGATTATCGGGGTGAATAATCGGGATTTAACAGAATTTGTAACTGATCTTAAGGTATCGGAAAAACTTATTCCACAGTTACCCGATGAAGTCGTCGCAATTAGTGAAAGTGGCATATACAGCGCGGAAGATGCCGCCCGTGTTCGTGAGGCGGGAGCTGATGCGGTGCTCGTTGGCGAGGCTCTCATGAAGTCCGAGGAACCAGAGACTCTAATCGCCGAAATACAAAACATTTGAATTTGAAATGATGGGCGATGGTACTCTTACCCCCACGCAAACCCGTGACCTGCTCGCGCACCTGGGATTAAAACCCCGTAAAAAACTCGGACAGAATTTTCTTATCGATGGAAATATTGTACGTAAATCTCTGAAAATTTCCGATCTTCAGGTTGATGATACGGTAATTGAAATAGGCCCCGGTCTGGGAACATTGACCGGCGCATTGTTGAAAAAAGGTGCAAAAGTATACGCGATTGAAAAAGATACTTTGTTAGTTAAACATTTGAGTGACACCCTGGCCACGTCTTACGCCTCGCGCTTATTTTTATCACAGGGGGATGCTGTTCAAAACCCATTGGCGGGATTTAATCCGCAAATGGGTGAGCAATTTAAAATTATCTCCAATCTTCCCTACTCAATTGCCACTCCATGGATTGACGTGGTTCTATCAGGGCCACTTCCGGTGAGCATGGTGCTTATGTTGCAGAAGGAAACGGCCTATCGTTTGACTGCAGATCCCGGTAGTAAAAACTATGGCGCGGCCTCTATTTTTATTCAATCTGCATATGCATTAAAGCCCGGTCATAAAGTGTCGCATCGGTGTTTTTATCCAGTTCCCGCAGTCGATTCCGTATTGTTAAATCTCGTTCGGCGAGACAACCCTTTCGTATTTAAGATAAAGACGAAAATGAAAATTCGTGCGTTTTTCACCCACCGACGTAAACAGATTGGGACTCTGCTCAGAGATTTTCCAGAGTTTGAACCTTGGATAAAGTATCTCAGCACCCTGGGGATTTCCACTCATACTCGAGCAGAAGCGATCCCTCTTCAACATTGGCAAAAACTTGACGAGTATATTTTTTAGGAAAATCGTAATTATAAGTCAAAGGTCACGATCAGCCGTCGCCAAGGCTATGGCCGACAGGCATTGAGTGGCCGTTGTTGTAATAGGTAAAACAAGAGAATAAAATGGAGGGCTATAATAGGGCAGGTGTCCTGATATGCAAACAGAAATATAACCCATTACCATCCTAACATGGCATTGAGACGGGCGAGCATCATCTTACCTACGGTGTCAAAGGAGAACTTTTCTTTAATCGTGTTCGCCGCATTGAGTGAAAGGTTTCGATACATGTTTTCATCTTCATATAATTTTTTCATTTGGTGAGCGGCATGATCGATATCCGCATTAGCCCACACCTGGCCGGCGCGGTAATGTCCTGCATCGTGTTCAAGTTTTACCAATTCATAGTTCACGGGACATCCGTTCTTTTCATTAATGAATTCAGCAGGAGCAGACCAATTGGTGCTCACGACCGGTTTATGGAGATACATCGCTTCCGCCAAACCCAGGCCGAAACCCTCTGATCGGTGCAGGGATACAAATACGTCGCAACATTTTATCAAGTCATATACTTGTTGGCGTTTTAAAGTAACATTCATGATAGAAATATTCGGCTGTGTTGATACGTGTTCCTTTAAATCAATAAAATCCTGAAATTCATCTCTGGCGTTATGAACTTTAATCAAGAGGTGAACCGAGTGATTATCGGAAAATGCCTTGATAAATGAATCTATCGCTGCGCGCGGATTTTTGCGATCCTGATTGGATCCATAATCATACATGCACAAGAAGACAAAGGTGTTTTCCGGAATATTGAAGTCACTCCTCTCAGCCTTATTCTCAATTTCGAATTGAACAGGGTGCGGCATGGTGAGAACAGGCACCGGCGACTTCATCATGATCACATCTCGCGCGAAATCTGAGGGTGTCCATATCTCTTCAACATAATCGAAATTTCTAATATATTCATCGGGGAATTCGCTCAATTCCCAAGCCCAATAGCCAATATTAAGTTTTTGTTCGAATATCTTTTGGCCGTGTACCCGTGGTATATTATCCATTGATCCGGGGTCGATATGAAATATATTAACGGGATACGAATTATCTGTCGTTAATTGATCCGATAAAATAGTTTTATCATAGGGCGAGGCACAGTAAGTCCTTAATTCAATGAGGTTGGTTGCCATACCCACTTTTTGGGCGGCTTTTGCGGCGAGACGAGCGCCCTCTGTAATTCCGTTCTGATGTTTGAAATGAGAGGCGATATTTATCCCCAAAGTTCTGTTATGATCGAGGAATGATGTTGCCGGTAAAAAAACTTTCGTCGCATTGAAATCGATTAACCCGAAAACGCCAATCGATATTTTAGATATTTTGAAACGCCTCTTCCCTGTTTCGTTGATATATTTATTGAGAAATTTGCGTATTACTTCAGGAAAGATGAAATACATGTGGCTTCTACCGAGATTCGCGAAGAATGATCTTAACCCAAACTTGTTTAGAGTGATTTTTATACGGTTATCACCATTATTCAGTAAGCGTTCTGAATATTTAAGTTTATAAGAAAATTTACCGTAGTCATTTAGGGAAAAGGTCTGCAGCTTTTTCCGATTTAAATAGACGGAAAAAGAAATTGGTTTCGCGGTTTTATTGGCATTCACCTCTGGTGTGAGCCCATAAAAACCATCGACTATAATATCACCTTTAAGGCCCGGTGGAATTAATACGTGTGCTTTATTCTCCGGTATCCATCTCCCTTTGAACAAATCACCCGTGTCGGTTTTAAAGCCAACATGCATGGGCCCTTTGGGCTCAACTTTTCGGGTGGATATTTGTATTCGCTGGAAGTCTTCGAAGTATGTTTTTTTTCGCGTCATCGGCGATGATATCAATAAATGCAACAATACTAGGAGATAATATTGTCAATTTCAATTTTCATAACAAATTCAAACGGTTGATGAAAGATGAATGAATATTGCGAGGAGAAAGACAGATTATGATGCATATTGTTAATTATTTACTTTCCGCACACCGATAATATTCTATAAAGAAATGATGAGTGAAAGGCTTAAAGATGTCGCGATCAGCTTTGGGGTCGATAAAAATAAACGCCATATATTTTTATGTTGCGACCAAACAAAACCCAAATGCTGTGATAAAGAGGATGGATTGAAATCCTGGGATTTCTTGAAAGCTCGGCTCACTGAACTCAAGCTTGACTTGAATGGAGGCATCTATCGAACTAAAACCAATTGTCTGCGCATATGTGAGGAAGGACCGATCGCAGTTGTCTATCCTGAAGGGACCTGGTATCACTCCTGCACGCCCGAGGTTCTGGAGCGAATTATTCAGGAGCATCTGATTGGCGGTAATCCAGTAACGGATTTTATGTTTATTAATAAGCCTCTTTAAACTGATCCGTTCAATTAAATTTTCAAATAATCTCGATCGTAAAACAACGAATAAATTAAATAAGGACTAACTCATGTCAGACACAGTTGCAGTAATTGAAACAAATGAAGGGACAGTCGAAATTCGATTGATGCCTGATATCGCTCCGAAGGCTTGCGAAAATTTTATCGGACATATTAATAATGGATACTATGACGGCGTAATTTTCCACCGCGTAATCAAAGATTTTATGGTCCAGGGGGGAGATCCCACGGGAACTGGTAGGGGAGGTGAATCGATTTGGGGAGAATCTTTTGAAGATGAAGGTCACGCGGATACTAAATTTGATCGCAAAGGTTTACTTGCAATGGCAAATTCGGGTCCTAAATCCAATGGAAGCCAGTTTTTCATTACTACCGCGGCAACTCCCTGGCTGCATATGAAGCACACGATTTTCGGAGAAGTAGTTTCCGGATACGAAGTGGTTGAAATTATTGAACAGTCAGATGCCGATGGCAATGACCGCCCAGAAGAAGATAAAAAAATAGTGAAAGCATCGATTAAGAAAATTTAAAATCCATTGTATTCCGGTGGCTCCTCAACCACTCACTTTTCGTTTTCGTAATCTCCAGCATCACGTTTCGCGCTGGCCTTCCCAGGACCCTCAGGCTGAGGTAATTGTTGCGCTTCATGGATTTTCAGGTAGCGGTCTGGATTTTGAAGTTATTGCTGAAAGTAGAAATAGGACGGTTGCCTGTTATGCCCCTGATTTTATCGGTCACGGTGAATCCGATGCTCCCATTGAATTAAATGAATACAAGATTGATTCGATTATAGATTCATTAGCAGAGATGCTGGACCACTATAAAATAAATAACCCCATAATTATAGGATACTCGATGGGAGGGAGAGTGGCCCTGCAATATGCGATCGCTCGACCTGGATCTTTTCGCGCCCTTGTTCTAATCGGTGCAACGGCGGGAATATATGAGGATCGAGAAAGGGAACGTCGTCGACGGGCTGACGACGAACTGGCGGATGAGATTATTGAATTTGGGATTGAAGCGTTTGCCGATAAATGGGAATGCAGTCCCGTTATTGCCACTCAGGAATTAATTCCAGAACCCAACCAAAAAGCAATTAAGAGACGGCGTCGAATGAACCGACCCATCGGGTTGGCAAATAGTCTGCGAGGGTTTGGCACGGGTGTGATGGATCCGGTATGGGATAAACTAAAGTCGATTAATTGCCGCCAACTCCTGGTCACTGGTGAATTAGATTTGAAATTCGCTCAAATCGCCGAACGAATGGAAAAGGAATCGAGTTATGCTCACCATGTGTCAATCCCTCAGGCTGGTCATGCTGCGCACCTTGAATCACCGGAACTATTTACCACTGTGTTAGAAGCTTTCCTGAAAGATATAGCTTAGTATTGTTGCATTAATTATCTGATGAGACCAGGGGTAGCCAAAGCTTCATCGTCGTCCCTGAGCTGGAATTTTTTATTAATTCTATATCTCCATGATGGCTACGCAATATGCGCTTAACAATGGAAAGTCCCAATCCCGATCCTTCACTGCGCCCGCTGAGAAAAGATTCAAATACAATGTCTTGTATTTCTTGAGGTATCCCGGTGCCCGTATCGGTGATTTCCACGACGGCAAGAGCAAGGTCTTCACGGTTTTCGAGGAATGAATTTATCTTAATGTCGCCACCCTTGGGCATGGCTTCGGTTGCATTGATAATAAGATTTAAAAGGACTTGTTGGAGTTGCCCCTTATTGCCCTCGATGATGAGTGGATTTTCCTCTATCGTGAAACTTAGATTAATTTTATTTTGATGAAGTTTAAGGCGAAGCAAATGGAGGGTGTCTTGGATGATCTCTCCCACGTTGATCTTTGAATGTAATCCATGATTGGATTTTGAAAAACTCAGGACCCGTGTAACGATTTCATCGAGTTGAGAAAGTTTTTCACTGATGATCGCGGTATCTTTATGGCGAACGTCTTCAGCTTCATAGTTAAGATTGAGAGATTCAAAGAGAAGCTTAATTACCGTGAGGGGGTTGCGTATCTCATGCGCTATTTCTGCCGCCAGAAGCCCGAGAGTGATAAGACGTTCATTCTTACGTAACAGTTCCTCGCTGCTGAAAATGCGGGAATAAAGGCGTGAATTCTGGATAGCTACAGCACTCAGGCTGGCGTGGGTGCTGAATGTCTTTTTTTCATCATCATTAAAACGGTGGGGCCGATCGGTGTAGGCATTGAGAACACCAATTACTTCGTTTTCATATGTTATTGGTGAAGAAAGCATCGAGATAAGACCTTCTTTTTGAGCAAGAGAGATAAAATGGAACTCCTCAGTCCTACTCAAGTCAACCACCTCAACTTGTTTTTTATGGGTAATTACGGTTCCAATTGCACTGTCTTCGAGATTCAAACTTTCTTCGTATTCCGGATTAGTTGAAACCCCAGCCATAGAACGAAGCGTGAGAATCTTGCTGTTTTTGCTCAACATGAAGAGGGCACAGACTTTGCAATTCATGATATTTAGAGCTTCATTCGTAATGTTATCGAGAAGATCCCCGAGTTCGAGCTTGGAGACCAGTGTTTGCCCCATGGAAATGAGTGATTCAAGCTGACTCGCTTTTCGCGTCAGCTGCTTAATCAGCCAGAGTTTGCTCACCACACGCGTGGCATCATCGGTAAGTAAAGTGAGTAATTTTAAATCATCTTTATTGAATGCATTGAGCGTTTCACTATCGACATTTACGACCCCAATTACACCCCCTTGTTCTATCATCGGGACCGCCATTTCAGAGCGTATAGTATCTTTAACTGGAACGTAACGCGCGTCTTTCCTTACATCTTTGACAAGGAGTGGAGTGCCGTGGAATGCCACCCAACCCGTAACTCCCTGGCCGAGTTGCAACTGCAGTTCTTGTGAGAATGAGGGCAGCCCGCGATAAACTTCAATTTCCAGACTATTGTTATCGGGGTTAATAAGGGCAATAGATGCACTGGTCGCGCCGAGGACCTCAACTATTTCATCCATAATTAATTCAAGCGCTTCCTGCGGGTCGTCCGTTTTACTGACGAGGCTGCTGATGCGGTAAAGAGAGTCTATAGCGGCAAAACCTTCTTCAACTTTTTTCATTACAAGTTATGCGTTATATATAAATTAATTACCTTCTCAGAAATAGGAGATTTTATTTATCACAATGCATCATGGCCGCACTTTTCCTGTATCGTGAGATACTATATTATTGAGCGTTTCTCTCAAAGCCAGCAATTGGGCGGTATCCTCGGGCTGTTCTTGATTAATATACTCAATATAAAAAGTATCCACCGCGACACCGCATTCTGTCGAAATCCGGGCGAAAGTAATGTCGAACCCATGCTCAAATATTGCTTTTGTAATACGGTAGAGGAGGCCTATTTGATCATTGGCATGGACTTCGATAATCGTTCTTTGAAGTGAACTTTCATGGTAAACATCGACATTCGACGGTAATTGAGCTTGGAGTTGCTTCTCATCATTCAAGAGTGGTGATTTCGTATATTTTTTGCTCTGGTGGCGAATATCAGGCATCAAATTCTTATTGTGGAGAAGCGCCTCCTCGAGGAATTTATGGAACTTTGATTTGGCGTGCTTATTTTGCACAACTCCTCCTTCAGGCTCACAGACATAAAACGTATCGATTAATATATGGTCGCTGCGGGAAATCGCCTTACTGCTTAATATATTCAATCTCGCTGCACTGAAAGCCCCGGCTAATTTATAAAATAGTCCAGCTCGATCCCAGGTTACGATATGGACGACGGTCATACTTAAATCAACGTCATCGTGCCATTCGATAACCGGGATGAGGGTTTGAACAGAATCTGCTTCCGAAATATGTTGTAGAAGATTGTTGATCATCCTGAGATGAAGAGCGATATCTTGCTTACTAGTGTATTTAAAGTATTGCTCTGGCAGAAGATCATAGTGGGCAGTGATCTCTTCGTCGGAGATATCTGTTATAAGTTCTCTAATTGAATCTTTTGCGGTTAATGTTCTATTCAAATCTATACCTGGCCAATCGCCAGAGGTGCCACCGAGGAGTTCAATCGTGTTTTCAAGGAGAGCTGTATGCAGCATATCCTTGTAACTGTTCCACAGGTTGAACGAAGTCCCACGCGCATCACAGTAGGTATGAACGTAGAGATAGCGCAGTCGGTCGATATCCCCTATTTTTTCCGCAAAAGCTCGTGCAGTTTGGGGGTCATCAATATCGAAATGTCGTGAATACCGCCCCATTTCCAAATGATTGATAATAATAAATAAAGTCAGATCTTTGTGTTCCGAACTAATTCCCAGGCGGTCAAGAATACCCGTGGCCATTTCTGCGCTGCGAATAGCATGACCAGGTATGCCACTGCTTTTTCCAATGTCGTGAAGGAGGATGATGAGATAGAGGAGGCCGGGGGTATCTGTTTTATGTAATTGGTGGTGATATTTTTCCACAATCTTCGATTCATTTTTGAATACCTGGTCGAGCTCACTGATCGTGTTGAGCGTGTGGATATCAGCCGTGTAACGGTGATAATATTCGTGTTGTACCAGGCAGGTAAGACCCGAGAATTCAGGCATAAAACGCTCTAATACTCCCAACTCATGCATTTTACTTAGACTGGGAAAAACTTCGCCTAAACTCTGCAGTACAGATCTGAAACTGCGATTAGCAGAGCGAGAATTAATAACTTTTTTCGTTATTAAATGTAAGGATGTGCGGATAAGGTTCTCGAGGTCAAAATCGAGGCTGGCGCGAAATTGCTGACTGTGACGAAAAACTCTGATTAATCGCTCAGCATCTTCCTCGAAGACCGTTTCTTTTTCATAGGAGATGGTCTTGCCGTTAAGGATGAATCCATCGATCTGTTTTTTTTGTGAGTACTGATGGGCCTCGAGCAATGATTTGAAACTTACCTTGTAATTTTTTGTTAATGCCAGGCGCTTTTCCAATATTTTCGAGATAAGGTATATATTGCGGGCATGGCTGTAGTAATCTCTCATAAATGTCTCCACGCGTTTAAAAATATCGTGTTGTTTATAACCGAGATTCAACGCGACGAGGGGTTGCTTTTCCAAATCAAATAAATCAGTGCTTCTCTTGCTCTGAAAATGCAATTCGTTTCGAACCCTGAGTAAAAAGTCATAGGCAGTGGTAAATTTCTTATATTCATCTTTATGTAAGTAATTTTGTGCACTGAGCTCTTCGATGCTTTTGACATCTAATTTCGTACATGCCATCCACAAAATATTTTGATAATCGCGCAGACCTCCAACCCCATTTTTTATATCCGGTTCCTGCATGAAGACAGTATTACCATAACGGCTGCGACGTGTTTTTTGTTCCTCAAGACGCGTTTTGATATAAGCCTGCGGTGAATCTTTGCGGCAATAATTTCTATAGGACTGTGTAAACTTGCTAAAGAGTTGATCCTCACCAATTATCAACCTAGCTTCCAACTGGGAATTCTTGGTTTCTATATTTAACTTAGCTTCTTTAATTGTATCTTTTATTGTTCGTGTCGAGTGTCCCGTTTTCAGTCCGACGTCCCACAGAATGTAGAGAACCATGTCGGTTATTGATTTCAGGAATGGGGAGAGCTTCTGCGAGCGTACCCGATCGGGGTAGAGGAACATGATATCGACGTCACTATACGGGCACAATTCAGCTCGACCATAACCACCGAGCGCTAAAACCGCGATAGGGCAGGGTGGATCACCATGCTCTGCACTATATGAGGCCAAGGCTTGATTGAATAAATTTTCAATTAAGACATCGATTACGATCGAACGAGACTGTGCGACACGTAATCCACTGTCCCCTTTGCGATGGTTGCGCAGAATCATCTCTTCTTCCAGACGCAAATACGATTTGTAATGATCCAGTAAGTCGTCCCGGCTCATGTTATCCGGATGTTTAAGCTTTTGGCTGGCATGCCGCCTGATACGTCTAAATAAGGGGTCTTCCATGGATAATTATCATTTAGGGGAAAAATCGTTCCCTAACAATCAATTATTAAAGTTAAATAAGGAATTATAAATTGGCGTCCTATTAAAGACTTCTCTTATTTAACGATAAGCGTCCACCCTGTTTTTTCTTTTGACACCCTTTGATAAGCTCATTCGCTGATATCCTTTAAAATATAAATTATCATGTCTGAAATTGCAAAGGCCTATGATCCCAAACTGGTTGAACCTAAATGGTACCAGGCTTGGATCGACGCGGATGCTTTTCGTGGATTACCCGACGAAAGCAAAGAAGCGTTTTGCATTGTTATCCCGCCGCCGAATGTCACGGGGATGCTTCACATGGGCCATGTTTTAAACAATACAATCCAGGACATTCTCGTGCGGCGAGCGCGCCAGGAGGGTAAAAAGGCACTATGGCAGCCGGGAACAGATCATGCAAGTATCGCCACTCACGCCCGAATAGAAAGGGAATTGAGAAAGGAAGGCAAAACCCGCTACGATTTAGGACGCGAGAGCTTTATCAAGCGCGCATGGCAATGGAGCGATGAACATCGTAATATTATCCTTAATCAGCTGAAAAAACTGGGCGCATCTTGTGACTGGAGTCGCACCGTCTTCACCATGGACGAAAAATACGTCCATTCGGTTTATACGGCATTTGTCCGACTCTATGAGCGGGGCTATATTTACCGCGGTAAGTATATGGGCAAGTGGTGTCCCGTGAGTCTTACTGCCTTAAGTGATGAAGAGGTCATAATGAAACCGCAAAAAGGCTTCCTCTATAAGATGCGATATGAACTTGTTGAAGATCCGGGCCAATATCTCGAAATATCCACGACCCGTCCCGAAACACTGATGGGTGATACTGCGGTTGCCGTTCATCCCGAGGACTCACGTTTCAATCATCTCATCGGCAAACACGTATGGCGGCCTTTCCCTCGCGCGGAAATACCCATAATTGGCGACGATGCAGTTGATCGCGAGTTTGGCACGGGTGTACTGAAAGTCACCCCAGCGCACGATGAAATGGATTTTCAAATTGGACTGCGTCATAATCTTCCGGTCATTGATGTTTTTAATCCTAACGCGACTCTTAATGATCTCGCGGGAGAAGGATTTAGCGGTGTTGATCGGTTTGAAGCACGTAAGATTGCGATAGAGAAGCTGAAAAAGTTAGATCTTTTCATTGAGGCTGAAGATTATGAGAACAATGTAGGTTTCTCTGAGAGAGCCGATGTGCCTATTGAGCCACGCATCTCGGATCAATGGTGGATGCGCTATCCTAAAGTTGAGGAAGCTAAGTTGGCTGTTGAGAATGGGAGTGTCTGTTTTTATCCCCCTCGATGGGAGAAAGTCTATCTTCATTGGCTGAATAATATAAGAGACTGGTGTATTTCACGACAGCTTTGGTGGGGGCATCGTATCCCCGTTTGGTACAGAAAAGGCGAGGATCGAAATAATCAGGAAAACTGGCATATTTCCGTCGATGGACCTCCCGATCCGGATAATTGGGAGCAGGAAGATGATGTACTAGACACTTGGGCATCATCTTGGCTGTGGCCATTTGCCACCATGGGGTGGCCCAACCCCAGTAATGAAGAAAGTGATGTGCTTAATTTCTTTTACCCGCCTGACGATCTCGTCACCGCGCCGGACATTATATTTTTCTGGGTTGCCCGAATGATTATGGCGGGGCTTGAATTCATGGGGCCTGAAAAAGAAAAGCTAACATCCGAAGAGATTAAAGAACGTATTCCCTTCCGGAATGTCTATTTCACGGGAATGATACGTGATCTTAAGGGACGCAAGATGTCGAAGTCGTTGGGTAACTCACCCGATCCGCTCGATCTGATTGATAAATTCGGCGCTGATGGTTTGAGATTCGGGATCATGAGCGTTGCCCCGAAAGGGCAGGACATTCTCTTCAGTGATGAGCGCGTAGAACAGGGGCGTAATTTTTGCAATAAACTCTGGAACGCCTGCCGCTTCCGGCAAATGTCCGGCAAGCTTGAGGATAACTCATCACTGGATAATATTCTATCTCGTTTTGATTCTGATAAATTTGACGAGTACGATCACTGGATCATCAATCAGCTGATAGTACAAATTCATCAGATAGAAATATGCTATGACAACTATGATTTTAACTTAATGGCCCAGGGAATCTATAGCTTCTTCTGGAGCGACTATTGTGACTGGTACCTCGAGGTATCTAAAACAAAGCTTAAAAACGAGTCGCTGCGGGATAATTGCTTAGCAATCCAGGATTTTATCTTGCGGCAAGTTCTACTTATCGCTCATCCATTCATTCCATTTATAACAGAAGAACTTTGGCACAATTTGGGGTATGGTGATAAAGATTCATTTATTCAAGATCATTGCATGGAAAATAGCTCTCAAATACGAAATCAAATATATCAAAGTGGTATAGAGGAAGAAAGCCACTTAATGGGGGCGAATAATATTGATGAGCTTCAATCTTTAATTATTCGAGCACGTTTTCTCAAGGCCGAGTACAATGTAGCCAATAAACGCGATGTAACATTTTATTACAATGTAGGGGATGGATATGATGAATTAGTTAATAGTCATGTTGAAAATATAAAACATCTAGTTGGCGCTTCGAAGCTTATATCTTGTAATGAGGCTCCAGAAGGTGCACCTGCAGAAGTAACGCGTATGGGCACCATTTACCTCGACCTGGCCTCCGCAGTTGACGTCCCCGCTGAAAAAGAAAGGCTGAACAAAGAACTAATTCGACTGGAGAAGCAGATTACAGGATCAGAGGCTCGTTTATCAGATAATAATTTCCTTAATAAAGCACCGGAAAAAGTCATTCAGGGAGCCAGGGAACAGCTGGCGATAAATAAAACGAAAAGAGATGATTTTCAAAAACTTATAAACAATTTAGGTTAAGCGATTAACCGAGAAATAATTAATTCACATACTAAAAGATTAACAAAAAATAAACGAAAATGATATTAGACACGATTGATAATATAGACACGATCAAGTATATAAAGCGCAGTCCGGCACTCCAGGAGGCATTCGACTGGTTTAAGAACACGCCCCAAGACAAAGAGGAGGGCACATATGAGTTACGTGGCAAGGAATTATACGTAATAGTTACCAGTTTTGATACTCAACCCCGTGAAGATTGTATTTTTGAATCTCACCGCGCTTATGTCGATGTGCAATTTATGATTGAAGGCGGGGAGATTATTGATTGGAGCCCAATTAAATTACTTACTCCTCAAGATGATTACAATGAAGAAGGTGACTATGTCCTTTATCCCGCCCCGGAAGAAACACCGACCAGTCTGAAAATGACACCCGGGCGGTTTGCCATGTTTTTTCCCGAAGACGGCCATAGTGTGAAAATAAATGATGGCATTAATAAACGGGCAAAAAAGTGGGTCGCGAAAATATCTCTGGATCTACTTGATCAGTAGCATTAATAACGGCTCTATTACTGGATAATGTGCTGGAATAGCATTTTATTATTCGCATCCCTATTATTCTATACCCGATGAATATTTTTATTTACTCAGAAGATGTACATGAGAAAGAAAAAAAGATTTTTGAAGAGGCCCTTAAAAACGATGAATTGATATTCGGCTGGGACCTGAATGATGAGACTAAAGCCAAGGAATTATTTTTACAGGCAGACGTTGCATTTAGCGGTTCTATCCCCGGAGAGTGGCTTACCGAGACCGATCGCCTACAGTGGCTTCAATTGGAGTCTGTCGGCTTTGAACCCTATCAACCTTTCGGTAAAGCAGCTTTGAAAAAAGGGATTTCTATAACCAATCTCAAAGGATTTTTCGGCATCCCTGTAGCGGAAACGGTATTAGGTGGGATCCTAAGTCTGTATCGCGGGCTTGATAAATTAAGTGCGCTGAGAAAGGAGCAATCGTGGGAGAAACTGGAAGTTCGGGCAGTAAGTAAAGTGATGCATGGGTCTCAAGTTATCGTCCTGGGGAGTGGGTCTATTGCCCTTGAAATTAAAAAATTACTCCAGGCTTTTGAATGCAAAGTGACGGTATTTGGAAAAAGCCTGGAAAAGGCGGATATTGTCAGTGTAGAAGAATTGGATAGTAGACTACGCAATGTAGATATCGTCATCTGCTGTCTTCCCCAGACTGATGAGACAATTGGTTTATTTAAAATGGATAGACTTTCAATCTTAAAGAGTGGAGCCCTGTTCGTAAATGTTGGCAGAGGGACGGTTGTAGATGAAGAAGCCTTGGCTGACGCGCTTACGAATAAGCGATTAGGGGGGGCTGTTATCGATGTTACGAATGAAGAACCTATTCCCACTGATCATCCCTTTTGGAATTGCCCGAATATGGTGCTTACGCAGCACACGGGTGGTGGTTCCACCGATGAAGTGGAGGGAAAAATTAATGTTTTCCTATCCAATCTCAAGCGGTTAAAAAATAACGAAAATCTCCTCAATATTGTAGACTTTGATAAAGGATATTAATTATGCCCAAAATCACAAAAGTTCGCCCCGTAATACTTAGCTCACCCTATGCTGATCCTGAACATGATACCGAAGTTCATTGTCATTTAAAACAGGGTTATCGCAGCTGCGGGATGGTAGAAATCACCCTCGATGATGGAACAACAGGGTTGGGAGAAGGGTATGTGGCAGTTTTCGCTCCGCACATCTTCAAGGAGTTAGTGTCGCTCTATATCCCGGCGTTATTGGGTCGGGAGATCATGGACTTCAATAATATTTACCGCGATTTGTGGAAAACATCCGGCTACTGGAGTTACCAGGGTGCAGCCAGACATGCGCTCAGTGCTGTTGAGATTGCGATGCACGATTGCAGAGCCAAGCATTTGGGGATTCCCGTCTATGAACTATTTGGCGGCGCTTTCAGTAATTCAATAAAAGTTTATGGTAGTGGTGGAGATTCCGGAACACCTGCTGGGGGCCTTATTGAATTTGATTATCTCGAAGAATTGAAAATTACCGCTTTCAAAATTCGCGCTCAAACTAACCAGGTGAATAAGGCGGCGTGGTACATGAAAGAAGGAAAGAAAAGAGGCATAGAGATCGCGATTGATATGGTTCAAAGCATGTCCATACCTTCAAATTCGGTTTCTGAAGTGGTGCAATTTTTAAATGAAGTTAGATCGCAAGCGGACGGAAAAATACTCTTTCTCGAAGAGGCCTTGGGCCCGACAGATGGGGATGGCTTTAAAATGCTTCGCATGAAAGTTGATACTAAAGTTGCCGGAGGTGAAATTATCACGACAGCCTCTGAACTGAGTAATCAAATTCAAAAAGGGGCCTACGATATCGCACAACCGGATGGAACGGTGATTGGCGGCATCAGTGAAGTATTAGAAGTCTTTTCTACCGCGAATCGTTTTGGATGCCAGGTTATCGTTCACTGTTGGGGTGGCCCGGTGGGAATGATGGCAAACTTTCATGCCGCTTTAGCGGGTGGGGGAACAATGGCCGAATGGCCGATGAAACCGTTCCCCCTTCGAGAAGCGATGGTGGTGGAACCTTGGGACATTAAAAATGGAATATTGACGATTGGAAAGACACCAGGTCTTGGCGTTACTTTGACTGAGGAAATAGAAAAAGAATTCCCGTTTCGGGAAGATGCAGTTTATAATTGTGCCGCGGATATGTCTATTGTGCCACCCGATTCTGTATGGGCTGAATAAATTTTTATTTCCCTGCTGTTATCCTTGGTCAGGTTCATAACACAGTTTTTTTATTTCTCCCAAGGTCCGCTGTGTCGCACCGCGATTGCTCTGATGCCATTGTCTGGCAGCCGTAGACATCGTCACACGCCTGTCTTTCGATTGAAGTAGTTCTACCGTAACCTTTCTCAATTCATTCACGTCATTAATTCGTTGCGCGGCCCCGGTCTCAATAAGAATTTCACAAATTTGCCTGAAATTGCTCGTTCTTGGGCCCAAAATAAGTGGCTTACCGAGCGCAGCAGCTTCAATCGGGGTTTGCCCGCCATCGCAGGGAGGAAGAGACTTTCCTATGAAAACAAGATCAGCTGTCTGCGTCAGCAATTTCAATTCTCCCGTAGTATCTGCGACATAAATCATGACAGGTTCAGGCGTCTGCTTGGAAATTGAACGAAAATGAAAGGGAAGTGATTGTGATTCGAGTAGGCTTTTAATTTCTCTGTGCCGCTCCGCATGGCGGGGGACAATAAGCAAGCGGCAGTCTATACCTGCATCCAAAGCATCGTTAAAAGCTTGAAGGATAGCTTCTTCTTCATTCGACCAGGTTGAGGATCCAAGAAAAATAACCATCCCATGCTCAGGTTTATTTTTGTCCGCTACAAATCCCATTTCGGCAATTAAATCATGAATCTGTTCTCTATTGAGTTGAGGTTCTATTTCTACATCTAATTTTAAATTTCCCGTTAGGATCAGGTTCTCTACGTTAGCCCCCAGCGTTACTAA